>JAABUH010000451.1_pt1 | contig 60329 bp, 61 predicted proteins | sample 5559121 | NCBI WGS metagenome assembly JAABUH01 (sample SAMN10711871, study PRJNA513364) | rock metagenome | isolation source: Antarctica rocks | place: Antarctica: Victoria Land, Battleship Promontory nord | collected 2015-12-28 | reverse complement strand
TTGGGGGGGGGGGGTAAAAGCGCATCGTCGTGGTCCAAAGAGCGGAGACTCTTCCTGCGCAGGATATCTCTCTTGCGGATTCTTGCTAAAGCTCTATAATGCTAGAGCATCCTATCCACCCCCAGGGAAGGGGCTGGCACTGGAAGCCCCCCCTTCTCGACCGCATCTCACCTGATGCCGAGAGTGTTAAGAATAGACGTGTGAACCATATATAGAAAGCCAGTATTTGTAAATCACTGTGCCCAGCCCGTAGACGCTTGTGCCGTGTCTTTTTCAGCCCCGGGGAAATGGGATTATGCGGGAGTTTGGGAAGGGTTGTGGTGCGTGTTCTCTGATTTGTTGAACAAAGTTTGACGTGTGGGCTCTTCGAGGCCTTGCGCGAAAGTAAAAGTGAGAGAGAGTGTGTGTGTGTGAAAGTGAGATGACAGTGAATGTGAATGTGAATGTGAAAACCATGCCAGTAATGATTTTTGATGGATGGCGGTTGGCTGCATTGTTCTTTCCTGCAAAGGATCTGTTTTTCTCTGATATAATAAGAAAATGAAAATGAAAAGGAAAAGGAAAAGGAAAATCCCAAGCTCAAGAAGAGAGAGAAGTGCGATGTTGAAACCGTAGAATGATTTATACAAGGACGGGAATGGATGAAATGGATGGGGTGGATGGAGTGGATGGATTATGTATATGTGGACTTGAAGCTTCCTGAATGGGGATGCAGGTGTTGGGAATCTTTGGCATTGCGGAAGGCTAGTTATATACTTTGTTATTCTCGAGTACTTATATACTGTACAACCCATCTTCTTTCTTTGCCACCACGATCGTTTGGTAGAATGGATGAGGCTTGGCTAGGACTGAGAGATAAGATCCATATACACCACTGATCTGACGTGTCAAGGAAAAAAGCGACTTGACGTCTGGCTAGCTCGTTTACCAGCTAGGTCGACAAGTAGCTATCTCACCATGTCGACTGCACCATGACAAGACGTAAAAGAACGCTCGTATTGTGCATTCACCTTCGAGCTCAAACCGGATGATAAGCAGCTGCCGCATCCCCAGGCTTAGCCGTCCACGTGGTCTCATGCTCTTGCCCCGAGGAATCATAACGCACGTCCATCTCAAACGTGTTCCCTTTGCCATGTACAAAGATGGCCTCGTCGCTTTGGCTGCCTCCTTTTTGCGCATGCCTAGTCCTCGAATTGTGGCTAAGCGGCAAAGGATCCGGGATTCCGTAGAACTTGGCTTGTTTGCTTTTTGAGGTATATGCGTCCCTGCCTGGTCGCTTGAGGAGGACGAGGTAAAGGGGCCGTAGCGTAGGCAGACAGCAGCCGATGATGATACCGTGGAGTTCAGCACTAAGAGAATGAGTGTTAGATAGTCGTTCCGGTACCTTCCATCTATATGTCCTGGAGAACTCGAACTTACACGGTCCATAGGAATAGAGGATAAGTGTTCCCTGGATGAATATTAGGCCCGACTCGAATTGGACTAAAGGATTGGGAGGGGGGGGAGTCTACATGTATAATCCGATCTAGCGCTTTCTGCGGGCAAGGTGGTAGTTTTGATGATTCCAAAGATGCCGTCGCTGGAGGCAAATCAGCCCATGATGCAGCACAGAACACAAGGCATCTTTACATTATTCCTGTACCCAACAGGGCGGCTAGTTGGATCCGTTGAGTCAGACTGAGTTTGAGATGCCAGATGATTGTGGTGGAAATGAAAACAAGAACGAAATCTAAGAATGCGCCATAGCCTGTGGGAATCAGTAAATAGCCGTATGTGAACCAAAAAAAGGAAACCTTGGACTTACTGCTAATCACTATAGCATAAGTCGTGAGAACGTCCGGAGCCCAGCACTTGGCAGAAGCAGCAAGCTCAGGACTCCACAACGCGCGTGTTGGAGTGCATTGTGCGAAAATGAGAACACAGTCTAGAGAATGTAAAAGAACAATGCTCAAAGCTATGAAATATAACACCCTCGTGCGCCATTTGTTAGGTGCTTGAAACCGAAGTATCGAAAAGGCTACCGAGGCTTTTGCAATACTAATAGCCATGATGCCAAAAGGCTGGGACACCCAATTGAGTTTGATCAATTGTTTCCGTTGCTGCGAAGTTAGATAGTGGACATGACGAGCGCCTCCCTTTTGGACGTAGAAGATCCAGATGATAGGTAGTGGTGAAGCACATGCCTCCAGAAGTCAGCTGGTTTTGCTCTTCGATCTTGCCAGTGCACAGTTGTTGCAACTCACAATAGCAAATAGTGCCAGCCAGTCATCCCACCAAACTCTATGTACGAGCCTCACTCGAGTATACATGCGTAAACAAACAAAGAGTAGGGCTATCAAGGTCAACGTCCATGTAATTCCAAGTATAACGGAGCCCCGGTCTCGGTCACCACCTTCGGGGAGGGTTGAACTGTCCATAAGAGAGAAGACAAATCGCTTGATGTGACTCTCAAGAATGCCTGAGCAACGAACAACTTACTTGAGAAGATGAAGTGGAGGCTCAGAGATCCTACATAAGAACTTGGGGAAGTAAGAAACCACTGAGCAATCATGGTGCGGTCAGAACTGGGCCTCACACAACAACAACAGCGGCCAGCGGATAGCGACATATTCTGGGGTCCAATTGAGGGCAGCATATACAGCTGAGCAAGCCCTGAAATGCAGCTTCAAGGCACTGAAGCCGATCGCGGGTTACTGGTTTGTGGTGCGACCCTTCCTTCGTGCGGCGGCGCGGGCGGTATTCTGAATTCTCGAGCCTTGGGATTGGTTGTCTGCGCCACCGATGCGTAAGAGGCACGAAAACCCGCGCGAAGGATGCTTGCGACTTTGAAAGCCACTGCATCATCTATAGAGATTGTGCTCCGCATGCATAGGCAATGAGTGGGACGCAATACAGTACACATACCAGGGCTCGGCACAGGCGTGACAGGCAAAGGTTTCTTTGAGCCCCGACATTGCTTCTCTGTAAACCCCCCATCAGCCCGGCACCAACAATGTATGATAGGCACGTATTCCCAAGCTGGAGTAACATAGCCCATGGCTGAAACCCTATGCGTGGCGACACAAGGGGAGTTGTTCTGAGCGCCGGATTTGTGTGTCCAATCCTGGCAGCTGCAACGAGGCAAGATAGCCTCGCTGAACCTTTGGACTCGTTTCTTGGCCTGCAACATTTCTTTAACCCTGCTCTAGCGAGTAAATCATGAGATTTCCACGAGTAGTACGAGATAGATTAGTTCAGTTATTGTTGTTAGAAGGGTGAAATCCCGAATCTATACAAACAAGCCTCAGCCCTATGAGGTGAAGGCTACTAACCCTCGAACACCTAATTCCAACTGAAAGGGTGCAATAGACAGTTGTATTGTGTTCGGTTCTGAAAATGAGCATGAGTTACGATCAAAGGGCACCAAAAAGCTTCGAAGGTTCTACTATGCTAACGTCAAGTCTACATCTTTCGAATCCAACATTTTTGACCCTGTAAACCCGTTGTAGTACAGCGTTGTTCTTACTTTCCACTCAGTGTGCGCAGTATATCGACTACTACATTCCAACAGCAACCAGGAGAGCGGCTTTAGCCGCACATTCATTAACAGGTCCAGCAGTTCGGGATAATCGCCAAGCAACAAAGCCATCGGGACGAATCAGTGCCGCCTCACAGTCCCAGCAGCGCTTGACATGCGATTCCAAAGGCAGATGAAGGGGCTTTAAAGGTATATTAAGCTGACTGCCAAGATTAGAGAAGATCTTCGCAACGTCTCCATCGGCGCTGAAATCGAAAATGCTATACCACAGTCCGTATAGATCATATGTGCTTGTCAATCCATCCCAGAGTATCAGGTATGGCGCCCTATGACCGGGTAAAGTTGATGGGGTGTAGTGTAGAAGTTCCCAGCTCGGTTGTTGTGCAGTAGAAGTTGGACCTGATACAACTACCGGCGAGTCAGGAAACCGGTAATCCAGCTCCAACCCTTCTTCAGCTATCTCAGTGTCGTTGCTCTCCACATGTCTGGCAATCTTTTCGCGAAGCACCCTGCCTTCCTCACTCTCCGCACTGAGCAAGCATCCATTTGGAGCGCTCTGGACCCATTCTAGGTACGTCAGGTGTACCTGCATGAGATCCCCACTTCGGGCAACATTCCGCAGACCTACAGGCCTTCTTTCAAAGTCGTACGAACGCAGTAATTGTTCGCCTCCGAAGCCATTCAAGACGGCTGCTATTTTCCAGGATATATCCCACCCATCGCCCACGCCTGTGTTCATGCCGTAGGCTCCTGTAGGTATGCATTGATGGACAGAGTCGCCCGCGAGAAATACCCTACCTTCCAAAGACCTATAAGCGTTGGCTGTGTAGGTGCTTGGTCTCCAGAACCCGCTGACAAGGATCTCATCCACGTCGATGATGTAAGGGCCAACTAAGCCACCGAGAACGTTGAAGATGACATCCGTGGGATTGACAGCTGAAGGGTCGACATCTAGTGGGAAGGCCTGATGGATTGTCCAGGTGTCGATCTCATCCTGGGATATAAGTACCCCACCATTGATGTAAAATATATGCCAAAACGGACCTTGGCAATGCATTCTCTTTAGATCTTTCGATCGAAAATGAACCAAGAAATACTTGACGGGCAATTGCTCCCCGTGCATATTAATGCCAACCGCCTGTCGGACTCTGCTTTTTGATCCGTCACAGCCTACAACGTATTTGCTATGTACGTTTGTATTTGCGCCTGTGCCGAGGAGCGCCAATGTTGATATAACTCCATCGTCAGATTCTTTCAGTCCGTCAAATGCTCCGAATAGCATGGTGATATTCGGGGCTTCTGAGCATTTCTTACGAAGGAATTTCTCGAATACGGATTGCATGATACGTTGGTACGGTTCCTGGGGCATTGATCCATCGTTTCGACTTACAATCAATTGGCTGCACTCGGCAGGGGATGGACGACTCTATTAGGATTTTCTTAATAGACTGGGAGATTCCGAACCAATAATCCAAAACATACCCATTTCGTTAGATATTTATGGGCTGCCTCAGATTCACCAAATCCAGCACTGAACAAAACATCTAGTGAATGATGTTGTGGAACACCTGATGCATGGGGCTAATCTTTAGCGAAGTTCTCATCCTGATCTTGATAATCTCTCCTCGCAGGAAAAACGCACCTAAGAAACATACCCTGGACCCGAATCTCATCCGCCAACCCCATCCGCCTCAAAAGCTCCATAGACCTCCGATTCGTAAGATCCATCTTCGGCCACTCCCCCACAGTCTCGTTCCTATCCACCAAAGTGCACTTGATCCCATGTTGGGCGAGGTTCAGCGCAGTAATCAGACCTGTTGGTCCAGCGCCAACAACTAGAACTGGAGTCGCAAGAGTCGAGGCAGGAACTGGAGACATTACTCGAAATCCGTCAATGGGAAATTGCTGACCCCGTCGAACGACTGTTTCAAGCTCAAGCAGGTTTCAAAAACGAAACAGACTTCTCATTGTATCACACAAAGCACTCTTATTCGATGCTGCAATGTCGACTTCTAGAACTCAGCTCCGCGAAGGATTTATCGACTAATGTAGCACCTAAGCTGGCCTGGATCCTGCTCCCAAAAACCGTCCAATTGATCTAGATTAGACCGAAACGCGGGCACGTGGCGGGGTTATGCAAGATCCTTGAGTATGCAGGCTCGAACACGATAGCGGAAGCGGAGAGTCTGTAACCGAGCCACACGAGGGCCGGGAGCTAATTCGTTGCTTCTGACTCTTGCGACTAGACCGACAGAAGATTTGCTTCAAAGGCTCGCCGATTTTGCCTTCCTGCTGGATATATGTCATGGTACTGTGTGCCGTCGCCATGCATCCAGAACAGTGTGAAATATTTAACCTTCTTATAGAGTAGGTTTTGAATACTAATTCAGAGCAAGGTCGAGATTTGCCGGTAAATCAAGGAAAAGAAAACGATATAGGACTTTGGAACGTGCACCATCTAGTATCCCATGCTGAGTAAACAAACGCCAGCGCTTTTTGCTTCCCACCACCAAGTCTTATAGTTCACAGTCCAGAATCTATCTGGTCAACAACATTATTTCCACTATACTGGGCCCAGTCACGACAAGTCTGCGCCATCACAGACGGAATCTCTCGCTCGGTGATGAGATCCGGCCGTTCCTATAAAGGTACCTGTAAGTTCGGTCTGCTCACCAACGACGAATTAAAACATACCAGAACGTTGATATACAACCCCGCGCTCACATGTACTACAGAATGGCAGTGAAACGGCCAGACACCGGGATTATCGGCCGCCCATTCCAGGACCAGATAGGACGGGACCTCCGGTGTCCCGGATACCATGAGTTGTGTGTCTCTGCGCTGGGGGTTGGAAGGGTTGGTAATGGTACCGTCCCATTCACCGGTGCCTTCTGCTAGTACCCAGAAGTTGTGCCCGTGAAGGTGCATTGGGTGGACGATGGGGAAGTAGTTGCGGAGGATGATGCGGATAGATGTACTTCTCCCAAAATTGTAGACGTTCCACTGAGGATCATCAGGATAGGAGACATTACCCATATTGGCAAGGAGTAAAAGAGGATTGCTATATTGGATCAGAGCGCTGCCTGAGAGAACAAACATCCGACTGGCTTACTTGTAATTTGCGCGGAAAGTTGAATTATTTACGAAGAAAAGTAGATAGCCAGTATCGTTGACTTTACCAACGATATCAATTGTCTGTGTAATTGCTGGCTCATCGGGGGGCTTAATCGAAAAAAAGGGAACAGTATTGCTCAAAGGATCCTAAAGCCGTGTCAGCTTCAGGCAAGCGCCATGCGAAACGTACAAACAAGATGTTCGCCGCAGCAAGCATGTAGGAAGGTCTCATACGTTCGAACAATTGTTACTCGTCCAGAGCGTCGCGCTCGTATCTGGCGGCTTTGAGCTTGCGCCTGGATAATAGACGGCCGCGAGAGCATGTGGCTGGTTGGCAACAGCAGGGAAGCAGCCTTGATCTAGATCGGAACGCATCCATACAGCGTCTGTAAATTTGCCCTTAGCTTCAACTAGAACGTCGGAACGCTGGCCGACTCCCAGCGTAATAACGCTAGTTGTATAAGGTCGAATAGGTACAAAATCATTTGCAACGACCGTCATTTCGTGATTGTCAATCGAGAACTTTTGGGTAGCTGTCCCTCCAGCATTGATCAATCTAAGTCTGTGGATTTTGCCGGTTTCAAAACGAAATCTCGGGAGTCCTCCTCCTGCTTGACAAGTGGTAGAATTTGATCTTAAGCTGCAATCAAGACCGTTTCTGCCGTTAATGAGGTTGTTGTCAGATAATATGAATAGCGGTGGCCTATCGTAGATGTCTCCAACAAGCTGAAAGTACGGGGTGTGATAGTAGTCTGTCTGTTATGATGTTAGTCGCACCGCTGATAAAAGCCTCGTGTGTCTAATCGACGGGTAAAGTAGGAATTTGATATGAGAACAAACACACCAGAAGGACTGGGCCCAAGTCGACATCATACGGAATTTGGCTTGGTCTGTATTGTCATTAGATGTCGTTGAAAAGGAAGATGGAAGCTAGGGACTAACCCATAGATAACCAAAGGACCAAAGATGCCATCGATGTATTGGGCACTAACATGAGAATGGTACCAGCTGGTGCCATACGAATCTGCCCTGAAGGCGTACGTGAAAGTGCTTCCTGGAGCGATAGGACACTGTGAAACGGACGGTACACCATCATACCACGGGGTAAGCTTCTGCAGCAGCCCGTGCCAATGAACCGAAGTTCCTTCCTCGGGGCTTTTGATGTTGTTAGTGACCCTTACTTGAATCGTATCGCCCCAGTTTGCTTCGACAAGTGGCCCTGGGAACTGATGGTTTATGAGCATTACGCTTTTATTAAAGCCGTCAGCAGAATGAAATCCTCGAGAGATGGTGAAGTCGTAGGAGCGTGTAACGCCAGTATTCGGAGGGGCGGTAGTAGCTCCAGTGATATCGCCCCAAGGGGAACCATTTGGTAGGGGCTAGTCAAACATTAGCAAGACTTGCTAGCATTGCTGCTAAACGCTATTCCTACATTGTTTTTTAGAAAATTTGGTAGAGGTGAAGTGTAAGAATCGTCTCTATCAAATCCAGCTGTATAAAATCGTAATTAGACACCAAAGCCAAATAAATTTGCTTATGCGGATGAGGCACTTTACCATGAACATATTTCCGGAGGTAAATTGCCGTTAAGAAACAGAGGCGTAGCAGGAAAACACCCATCAAAGACATGTTGGTTAGCTCCCAAGATTAAGATGATTAACCTCGTCGACAAGAATCATGCAAAGCTTAATATGACAGTCCTTAGAACGTAAACAGCAATTGAAAAATCTAGGAAGAAGATCCAGCATGTAAGTAATATGTCCCACGTTTGCAACTCGACGTTTTCCTGTTCCAAGCCAGCGGCATCTTGATCCTCATGCCTTCCTTCGTATGTAAGCAAATTGGACCTAATCATGCTGGATTTCTGTTAGACAGGATTTAGTAGTTGATGCGGCATAAGTTGAGCCGTGGATGCGACTACGCCGCGAGGCTGAAGCCCAGAGAGCATGGGTCGAGTTATGCCCAAACACGCCAAGGTGCTCTTAGCTGCATTTCCTGCGTGAGATAGCATATCTTGCTGCGTTTAACTAGCTGCAGATGGATCAACTCTCTGTTAATCGTTCAGCTCCAAGATCGATCAAGGCAACCGTCAGGTGAGGCAGGATGCAGCAAGTTGGTGATTGGGTGCATACGGTAGAATCTTGACTCTCAACTAGCGCCAACCCCACGTGTGATACTGTAACCTCCCCTGTCAACCTACTTCCCGCGCGCCACAGTAATATGGAGTGTTCCACTTCCGGCCGAGGGACAAGCCGTAAAGTAAGTCTTGAATCCTATCACAACCTATATGCAAGGCCACGAAAGATAAAGAACGATATTGGAATTGCATAGGCCATGATGTCCTCACTGACTTCTGTCCCATCGTCTCGCACTTCATAAACAAATTGTGGCAATAAACTGCCCAAGCAACCCACCAAGTATCGCACCTCCAGTCGGAAAGCAGCACAGACAATTGAAACACCACAAATAACTCCCCGGAACGTTCAATTCAACTCGCTTAACCATAACCCTGAGAGTAACGGCGGCGCAGGTAACCGGACCAATAGCATGATATGGGCCTGCGTCTCCGATGCCACCAGTGCCAGCCAGAAACATCACTTGTGTTATGACCAGCTTTGCCAGCAACGGCTTTGTTTTGCCATGGGGCTTGATCCTCTCTAAATTCTTGCTGTAGGCCCCGGAACCATGGAATGGATGACTTCCGAGACTTGGGGCTCGGTGTATGTCCATATGCGGCAAACGCTATGTAGACGCTCTTCTATAGGTTTATATACAGCCACTAAGATGCAGCGGAGAACGCGGCGAAGGATCTCAAAACTGTATTCAAGCAGGCTATGATTATATACGAAGGCGGTCTTTCCCTTCAGCGCCTGTCAAATGACGCTCCTAGCCATCGGTAATTATTAGCCAACTAATTTGGTAAGGGTCGAATATGGAGCCTAGGAAAGGGTCGGTGTTGAAGTGTAGATCTGATAGTTGACTAAAGGTGTGTCTTCTACAGTAGAAAGCTATCTAAAGTAGGGTTTCTGCCGCAATTGGCGCTAGCCGCAACCAGGCTAGCGGACAGTGTAATGACACTGCAACAACTATGTTCCTAATTGAACGACTACTCCTCCTGCTCCTATTGCTTCAACAGTTGGAAATTAATCCATTCATGATTTGCACCTTCATACTAATCGTACTAACTCCTTTCAACAGCGCCCCCGGCCATCGGAAAGCCTAGCATAGCTTGAGGGTAGTATGTTACTCATTTGGCGAGAGTGTAGGATTCTACTCGATAAGTGTAGGGATGGAATAAAGTGCATAGGTAGTAGGTAACAAGGCTAGGAAAGCGAGCGATATAGGGTCTGCGCAGCAATGAAGGCAATCGCTTAAGTTTCACTTCCTGCGCGGCGACGGCATCTGGCAACGAGTTTGTCGAAGGGGCACCGACCAGATCATTGAATGTGCAGCAGGCGGCCCGGATGACAACAGTCTCGGAAGAGAATGGGTTGACCTGCAGCAGAACCGCGGGCAGGCTGTTTCGAAAATGAGCCGCGTGCAAAGTTTCAAAGACATGAGGAAGCCAAAAGTTGAGGCGCATAAGCTGGACATATGGAACCCATCATCTAGGTATGCGAGATAGCCCGCCAGATGTAGGTGGTACACATAGAGAAAGGTCTAGAAACTGATTGCCCGCCGAGCCTAGGTTCTTGGGAGTCCGAGGAGCACCTTTTGTAACCAAATTGTTGATGGGAATCGCAAGGCTTTGTAAGACTGGAAACTGGAGCCGCTGAAGAGCACCTCGGCAGCAATTTCAACAAGAGAACGGTGATTTATCGAGGGAGATTCTCCAAGTTCCATGCAAATAAATGGCGACCGTGTGGGCTGTATTCGTGAGCGAGCGCCAACGACATGTCCGGATTTAGATCATGATGCCTGTGGCAAGACGCCCCCACAGTCAGGCATCTGATTCGCTATATTGTTACAGGGTCGAGGGGATCTGATATACACGATCGGTAGACATCGCCATAAATGGATCCAATGCTGTTTCTTATCGATAGGGGCCTCTATCGGTCAAGAACCGCATCCGTCCCAAGGACGTATTACCCGCACCTGAGGGCTTGCATCCATAACTCCAAATGGGTTATTCAAACATATTGTCGAAAGCTATTATTTTCAATATCTATTATATAGCGAGATAGCTGATTGATCATCTCGCAGTCGTTTCCTTCGCTCTTTCTCCACGTTGGCCTGTTGCTTTCGAATAAAAATAGAGAGACATAACTGTGTTCTCAATTTTTCATGAAACCTAATCTTTGATCCTTGGATTGACCGTTTGATCCATGCATGAAAACCCTCAAGTCCGGATAGTCTGTCCACAAGATTGATGGAGTCCTCGACCAATAGCGCCTCTGTCCATGGCAATGGATCTCATCGATGGATGACGAGAATTTATGGTTCGCTTGCAAGAGATATCTCCTCTCTTTTGCTAGGATTCCGCACTGCAAGACTACGAGGCGTTGCTGTCTTTCCACATAATATCATTACGGTAATGAACAGTATTCCAAATCATGCATGCAATAACGAGGCACATATGGCAGGGGTATACTTTTTCAGGCACCCACTGCGCCTCTTTTATGTGCTAGCCCATGGACTTCGCTGCCCTGTGCCTGACCAGCTGAACTTTCACCGAAGCCCTTCACGAAGCATTTTGGAACCGCAAAAACTTCGAAACAACCTGGACCAATCATATCCTTCCCCTCTAAACACCGCAACTCAAAGACAACTTGACACCTGTATCGATGGATAACGTTATTGCACAAGCGAAGTATGCTGCCAGCACTGCTGATGAGGCCGCTCGCAAAAAGCTCCTCCAGTAACTTCGTGATCTGACATTGTTCATTGAAGCGCCGGAGGACTCTATACAGATCGTAATTCTCGAGGTACGCTCACACACTAAATCCAAGTCGTCATACTCCTTTGAAGAATCAAGAAGGTACGCAACATCTCCGGATCGCTATTGTTTGCGTAGCCCTCGATCTCAAGCTCTTCGACATCTTGACCGAGAGCAGCGAGTCGCTGACCGTCGAGAAACTAGCGCAGAAAACGGGGGCTGCTCCAGTCCTCCTGAGTAACGCCGTTGCAAACAGTATCGGAATCCACTGCCAAGATGAACTGGGCGATTAGGCCGCATCTTGCAATACCTTGCTTCGATTGGCGCTATATATGAGGCCGTAAAGAGACACGTTCGCCGCGACGACAATCACAAAGACCCTTGCAAATCTGGGTTCCCAGGCAGGCATACACCACTAGTAATTTCCCGATCTCTCTTTCAGCGGTAGCAATCGTTCAGACCTCGTAATAGCTTCAATAACCTGGGCCGTGCCTGCCAAGCCCTCTGCAGGAAGCCTGGGACATGCCCCTGCCTACCCTCCTATGGGTGCAGACCAAACCGGAAGGCTTCGCTGACTTCAATCACTGGATGGCTGTGCACCCTTAAAGACTAGTCTCGCAGATTATCGATCATAAGATTTAACCTTTGAAGACCACTTGGAGAGGAGCGGCGCAGGTCGTGCCACTTGCATTCTTCGCAACAGTCATGAGCCTCTGAATATAAGCCTTCGCACATACTTGCCTGCACAATCAAGAGCAGTTTCTTGGTTATGACAGCTCTGATCTTCATCACTGACTACCATGACTCTTCGGTGTAGTGATGGATCTTGAATCAAGAAAAGTATCATATCCGAGCTTTCTACCCAGGCGGTAGAAGCTAGGGATCAAGCCACAGTCTATCGTGAGCATACTGAACTATGAACAATTTGACCAGGCATGTGAGATATGAGATAATTGCGTACTCGGATATCTAGAGGCAGGATAGAAGAAGCTTGGACGTTGGTTGTCTTAGTCGCGGTAAGACTAGGAAACGCGGTTCGATACAACACAGCTACAGTGTTCAGATTGGTGTAAGAAGGCTTTCCGCTGATGGGTGGGTAGTGGATGCTTTGAAAGAAAATTCTGCAGTTGTGATATAAGAAGGGGGATCGGTGAGAGGTTGCTTCTATATGTACACATCGCCAGCGGCCAGCTCTGATAGTCCACGGCGGTCCAGGCATAAAGTCATAGTCGAGACGCACTTAGAGACGGCCGCGAGCGTGCATAGGTCACCATTAAACACTTTAGTCTACTTCATTGACAAGTCTGCAGATCATCATTGGCGGTACTCTGGCTCGACGGTTTGTTCTTGAAAGAAGAGATTTTATGAAAACTTCGAGATTTCAGGCGTATGATTTTTAAGATGTAAAGGATAGGACAGGCGGGTTGAAAAAGTGAAAAGAAGGGGGAGAGCGTTATGACGACTGGAAACCGCCGTATGCGTGTTTATCGCAGGTAACAGTCGTAAATGCCCCCCTCCCCCTCTCTTCGGCTCTTTTCTTACATCTTTGCATGTACACGACCCTTCCAAATCGAGAAAGAGGAGAGTATCCACCCGGAAGCCCGACGCGTTCATTCCTCCTTTCTGGTCCTCGTCGTCTCAGTCACCGTCGTGGTTGTTGCCATCATGTCTCTACCGATGTGTTCCTAGTAGCCGTATGAACCTACGCAATCCGAGCCCTCTCGGTGTGCTAGCGACGATTAACGCCGATGGCGGCCCAAGAGGTAGAGATAGGAGTAATGGATAAGAGGTGAAACAAGGGTGAGAGGTCGAGGACAGCGAGGTCGATGTCGCCAGAATACGATACTGCTACTGTCCTATTTTCTCCGCAGTTGTAAATGGAAGCAGGTCCATTGGAAATCGAAATTCCGCTGCTGAGTATTTCCACCCTTCCAAGTTTGGAAGTGGGTGTACATATAAGAAAGGGGTCGTACCAATCGTGCTGCTTAATATCATGCAGAAAGTCCTTTCTGGTCCACTGCCTCCATCGACGTGTGCTGTCAGAGATTGCAGAATGCAAGGTGGCCCTAAGCTAGAAATCCGAGCCTTCTTTACCTTTCCCTGCCGTCCTTGGTAAAAAATTATCTGCTCCACACAATCTCACTCTTCGATGTTAGTGGCTGAGCCTGATACTGCAGGGAACCACCAGAGTCTTGCTCTTATAGTCTTTTCTAGTATCCCTGCCTGCGTGACGGACTAACCAACCGCAACACTAGTCCTTGCAAGACTGGGCCAGCAGCAGTATTGAATGGTTCTCTTCAGCGCCAAATCTGACATTCGGGTGGAACACTCCACATCATAGCTCATAATACGCACTTGAAGGCCGGGGATTCGCCAGCAATCACGAGATGGAGATGTGGTCCCATAGGAAAAGCTAGAGAACGCGTAGCACTATGAGACTTCACCCAGAGAGATTCTGCGAGACCATACCAAATGGCAGAGTGGAAACTTGGAAGAAACTTGCCAAATCCCCGGGTCCAGGTTTCCTTCAATCTTCGTGCCTAGTTTTGAGTTGGGCTTGACACTCTGACCTTCGATTTCAACCTAGATGGAAACTGTTAAAGTCGCTGCTGCCTCTTGGGGGCTTTTGGAAGTGACTGCATCGATTTCAAGGGTTTAGGTTGAGAAGTCTGCAGGGGGAAATCTGAAGAGCGAGGGGGATCTTTTGTCCAGCGTCATTACACGAGGCAATGCATCGAAAGGAATCAAGAAATGATAAACGACAAACGGTCTTCGGAAAAAGCGTGGCTACGGACTGCCCCAAGGCTTTAGGTTTGACTGTATTTCCAAACGTAACGTTCAGTGAGTTTTCCTATGAGGGTAAGACTAAAGATATCCCAAGCGTCATATATCTTTCGTCGCTCATTACAGGCTACAACATTATTTGCGTGGTGTCAGACCACGCCTCAGCCTCAATACCTTCGCTTAAAGCTTGGCGTTGGTGATTTTAACGTACCAACCTCCCTATTCACGATTCCTCCAATATACAGCGATGGACCGAAGTCTGATCGCATGTTCCCAGTCGCGGCGTAAAGATCCCGATATTGTTCATGCGTCTTATAGATTGTCAATGCCTGGGCAACGTCTACGCCGCGGCATAGAGTTCCTTTTCGATCGCCTGCAGGCCGCCACCAATTACACCAATACGAGGTATCACCCTGTGATTATATAGCCCCCAAGCCCCTGATCATTGAGGTCTTAAGCCGAACACCAGTTTCTTCTCACGTTCTTGCGTGTGCTTCTTTTCTTCACGACTCAGTCTTCTGCTGCTTTGCCCTATCATAAGAGTACCTTAATTTAGTGAGATAGACAAGCACGATAAGATCGGGTTTCAATGTAAGCGGAAAACGTTCCGCCTCCGCGATGCACCACGCTAGTTATAATACTGAGCGTTAGACTTTACTTTCTAAACACTAGTACTCATTAGGCTGTAGCTATACTCCGTGGAGCTAGAGTGGTGTATCGCTAAGGTTGGTGCATTGCAGGGTAAACAAGAGTACTACTAGCGTCCCTTGCTCTGAACATTCGGCTGAGAATTCAAACAGCACGATCAGAAGTACGAGTAATCTTAACCAATTGCATCGAAATTTCAGTCGACGTCGAAAGGTGTCATACTAGGATTGTCATTAGCAGATGATACGCAGCACTGAAGTCACAAGGAATATTAGGTAGTTGATCTATTTCGTTGAAGCAACTGACCAGTAAACGTATAGCTATCCTAACCGAGTGGACTGTACACGTCGAGCTCTTTCTTGTGCTTTGAGTATTCTAGCATTTTCTACCGGAAATATCGCTATTTGACCAGAATATATACAAGCTTGTAGGATTGGTCCTGTCGGAAAGCTACTTGAGTCAATCTTCGTCTCTGTTTGCAAAAAGCTTTATCGTTTTCAAAAACAGAACACTACAACATTCAAGGCCGCCATAGCCAGTGTTTTCGACTTTTTGGTTTGCACAGCTAGGAGTATCGACAAGGCCCGGTATGAGTTACGTCAGTTTTCGAATTATGTTTACAACCATCGATTCCGTTACAAGACCATCTGTAGAAGGAGGCCTTTGGCGGCAAATGAAGTCACAGGTGAAGGTCGAAGCTGACGTGTCTAAAACCACGATCCTACCAATAGACTTGGCGAAGTCCGGCAGCTGCATATGACTGCAGTATCAGAGAGGGTAGGGAACGCGCCTTTGTATACCTCCAAAGACCCACCAGCTAGCTCAGACAGTGTCCCAAGATATGATCACCACTCTGCCACGGACATTACTGGTAAAAATTGTGAGATGCAGGTCTCCCTGTGGTATATACTTTCGATATGTGTCTTCAGTCCGCTAAAGGTACTCTCCTATACTGGGGAAGCAGTCTTACCTTGTCTCTAATACTATGGAGAGTATAGTATAACGACTAGCATATCTAAAGTCATTCTAGCTCGATTGAAGCCGAGCGTGACCATTACTGAATTACTTTATGCGCTTTCCGAAACCCTCACAGTCAAATACGCTATGAGCGGAAGCAATTTCTTTGCCTTCAAGCAGGTCGAGCTTATCTCTAGCTGCATTGATCACTAAAGATGACCTTCAGGGTTATCGACACATATGCTTTCATTACCACATTGATGACACTGTTAAGAGATTGGTGTACCTTGTTCCATGCTCGACACTGGAACCGTTTTAGTCAAAAGATGAAGTTATTCAAAGGAGCCTTCGGACGTTCGGAGACGCTTGAAACCTTGAGACATTTCCATCTTCGGTGTCTTGGCGGGAGGAGTTTTCCTACCAAGTACTTTCCTTGGGCATCAAGCCGTGTGTTTTCTTCTCCTGAGCTCGTGTTTCACGCTCGTTGATTGACCAAACGACTGGAGTTGCATGGAACATCTCTCATATCTCCTTGTCTTGCGCGTCTGTCTGTTCACACCTCAGCAACTACAAACACGGTACAATTTGGCATTTTTCCTTGATCTCGAGCGCCAGTGAGTTTCTTCAAATTACTCGCATTTGACCTCTTAGGAGAAAATGACACTAAACCAATCGGCACAAGGATTATTCGCACGGTTAGCGCTAGGTAACGTGCCGCTAAATGTTTCATTCTCGACAACAAAGCCAATCAACCTTCTCCATCGCTGTCTGGCGCGAAGCCGTCGGTTCACGCGATTGATCTCATTTCGCAGTCACACGTGAAATTAAGGATTCACAGTCTTACCGCGCCAAAAAGCTTCACGTTGCACATGGACATGGGCCCACAATGCCATGTTCATGCTGTCCTGCGAGATTGCGTAATTAGCTGCTCTGTGGGGTGAGAGCCCCATCATCCATAGGATAGTAGTGGTTAGGGCTACAGTAGCTGCTCATCAAGATGTCCTACATTTCCCGTTTCATTTTACCTCCCTGCCGCCCTGCCACCCTCTTGCTTCCCTTCTTGCGCAAACAAAAGAACACGCTCCTTTCGACATCTTTGTCGTCCACTCTTTGTTGTTGCTCCGTCGATATTGACAATAACACACTCTTTATGTGAAGATCTCATTCATTGTTGAGTTAAGCTTAGATCACAATTACTTGCCATTGTTTTGTTTACAGATCACAGTATCTCTTGCACAGTCTATCTTTAGCTATACAGTCGCACAAAGAACACTTCAACCACACCGTGGTGCAAGCAACATCACAACATCAGCGCCGATAGCAAAAAGACACCGCTCCCCCAAAGCAGAAGTTATCGCGCACATCAGTTGCAGCATTGTATCTTGCCTCGCTTAAAGCACTATCGATATTGCCTTGACCAACATCGCGCACACGACTATCATTTACCATATCTCTAGCGAACGGAACTCCCACCTAACGCTCACAATGCATATCTCCTACCTCATTCTCACCGCCCTGGCCGTTCTGGCCACGGCCATTCCAACAACAACCGTTACCTCAACCCTCAGCTCCACCTCCACCTACACCACAACAATCATCTCCACCCTCGCCTCCACCACCATGACTGAGACCTCCACCTTCCCCGTCATATCCTCCGAGAAACCTACCCCACCCACCTCCTCACCATCTGCCTCCTCAATTCCCACCTCGTCAATGTCCAGCTCCTCACCCTCGGCCTCGCCCATCTTCTCGTCCGCACCAAGTACCGCGCCTTACGCTAGTACCTCTATTATCGCGACAACGACTATTGCGCCCTTCGGCAGTGGCACTGGCGCGCCGAGCGGTAGTGCGCCGGGAGGTACAGGGGTAGCGCCAAAGCCGAGTCCTTTCGTCGCAGCGGCGGTGGGGCGCTCGGGTAGCGCTGTGGGTGTCATGGCTGGGTTCGGAGCAGTAGTGGTGATTGGTGCGATGATGTAGTAACGGGGGATAGGGGAAGCGGGGAAGACCAAGGAGGGAAGTGGATAGAGCTTGCTGGACGCTCTATCGTCTGAATATGTTCATCTCTGCTGTTCTGCCAAGGGGAGGCGAGGGGATGGGAAAGAACGCGGGCTGGCCTTTTGACAATCCCCTACTTTCGTGTTCAAAACTTTCGGTTTTATTCTTGTGGAGTTTTTGTCGGAGCCGGGGTGGGTTGGAGACTTTGTGTCCTTGTCCTCGATGGAGAGAGCAGGAGCTGAGCTTCACAGTGGTGATACCCGATGAAGTGTGATTGTCCTTGTCCGGGGGACTCGCGCGCGCTACACACTGTGCTTTTCTTTTGTCTGAGAGGGGGGATTGATGGTGATGCGATTACGTATTTGATTTGCAAGATGATATTATGCTTGTTCTTTGTAGTTTTAGTAGCAGTGGAGATGGTTGAAGAACAATGTTAAGATCCTATTTCCGTGACCGGTTTAGGTCGAGATTTAATTGCAAAACTCTTAGGCGCCAGTACGATAACAGTATATCCAACGTGTGATGTCCGAATGTGAATGGCTTGATTTTCTTTACATCTCATATCTGCCTAAGTAGTTTCCTGACCAACTTCCCCTGCTCCTCCAACCCCAGCCCATCCCGATCCGTCTCGCGCAACGCTCTCCCAACCAGCAGCGTCTCCCTAACCCCCTTCGACTTCACCCACACCTTCCCATTCCTCCCGACCGCAATCTCAAAAGCCACCTTCTCCGCAATCTCCTCCAACACCACAATCCCCCCGTCCTCTTTCTGCCTGCTAAGCAACAGCCTCCTCGCCATACCCAAACTCACATCGAACACCATCCCGCCTTTCAGTTCGCCCATGCCTTCGCTTTTCCTCGTAGAGGGGTTGTAGCATACGATTTCCGGGTCCAGATGTTTGGACACGGATGAGACCTTGGCGTAAATCAGGCTGCCGGCGCTGAGTTGGGGACGGGTTTTCTTGGTGGCGCCTTCGAAGGCGAGTTGGGGGATTTGAGCGAGGGTTGTGTGGGGGGTGATGGCGCAGTGGTAGAAGTCGGTGGAGGAGTGGTGGACTGTTGCGAGGATAAGGTCATTGGGTTGGGGGATGTACTGTTTTGATGTGGGTGTTCAGCAAGAGAAATGGTTAGGTTGTATACGGTCTAGTCATTGTACCCTACCGCTGTTGTTTTCAACCCATATAGCATTCTTCTTGTGATCTACACTCAGAGCTCCAGCAAGCGTCGGGGTGATTGTTGAGGGAGGCACATGGCGCAAGCCAGGGCCTAGCTTGAGCGATATGGAAGGGTTCGATGGAACGGGAAGGACATCTGGAGAGATGACCTCGCCAGGCAGTACCAGCGTCGCCATTGTGGTAGGAGAGTAGAAGGGAACTAGAAGCCCGTCATTGATAAAGCTGCAGCCCTAGCCGAGAAGCCAAAGATTCCTCCCGCAGCTAGCAAAATTTCGCGATTGTTCATCTTGACATCGCTGGAGATTGAGAGTTTCGCAGAAACACAAGATACAATGTCACGGTGACGGATAACTGACTTGTATATTGACAGAACAGGAAAATCCCCGAGCACAGCCAAGATGAGTGCTGAGGAGAGCGGGGCGTCTCCGGGTGTGACTTTCGCCATTGGAATCTCCTTTGGAAATTCCAACAGCTCAATCGCATACACGACTGGGGAAGGGAAAGCAGAAGTTATAGCGAATGAAGAAGGAGATCGCCATATTCCCTCAATATTATCCTACATTGAAGGAGAAGAGTATCATGGTACACAGGCAAAGTCGCAATTGGTCCGCAACAGTAGAAATACGGTTGCATACTTCAGAGATTACTTGGGCAAAAAGTATGAAAATAGTGTGGCATATCGTGCTTCTGTTGCTGACAGCGCTTCTAGCTTTGACTCGATAGACCCGACTCCATGCCATGCATCCGCACATCCCCAGAAAGAGGGTTCTACTGTCGCTTTCTCGATACATGACACCGAGTCAGAAACACCAAATACAATCGGTGTACCCGAGATAACTACTCGCCACATTCGCAGACTAGCATCCTCAGCGGCAGGTTTTCTTGGCAAGAAGGTCAATGCTGCAGTGATAACAGTACCAACGGACTTCTCCAATGACCAAAAGGAGGCTTTGAGCAAGGCAAGCAAAGCTGCAGGAATCGATGTACTGCAATTTATTTCAGAACCTACGGCAGCGGTACTTGCGTACGATGCTCGACCAGAGGCAAAGTTTTCGGATAAGATAATTGTAGTAGCGGACTTGGGTGGGACAAGATCAGATATTGCGGTTATTGCGTCAAGAGGGGGAATATACAGCATACTTTCCACCGCTCATGATTACGAGACTGGAGGAGCCCAGCTGGATCAGGTGCTCATTGACCACTTTGCGAAAGAATTCACCAAGAAAAATAAGACGGACCCACGGGAGAATCAAAAGAGTCTGGCAAAGCTGAAATTGGAAGCCGAAGCAACGAAAAAGGCATTGAGCATAGGTGGGAATGCGAGCTTTAGCGCGGAGAGTCTTGCAGATGGGATAGATTTCACCTCTACGATCAATAGGTTGAGGTACGAGACGCTCGCCAATAAGGTATTCGGGAGCTTTAGCCGTCTAATTGAGGAAGCGGTTCGAAAAGCGGACTTGGACTTTCTAGATATTGACGAGGTACTCCCTTTTGAAATCTTCTTAGGGATTCAAAGAGTTTTGCTTACTCAAACTATAGGTTATCATGTCTGGCGGAACCTCCCACACTCCCAAAATCGCCCGCATCCTCACATCCCTCTTTGCTCCTAATACCAGCATTCTCTCCCCTTCTACCACTTCTACAGCGCTCGATCCATCCTCCCTCGCGGCCCGCGGCGCCGCCATACAAGCTTCGCTAATCCAAGAGTTCGAAAAAGAAGATATCCAGCAATCCACGCATCCGATGGTCACCGTCACACCTCATCTACGCCACGCTATTGGAGTGCTCGTCATTAGCGAGAACGTCGAGAGAGGTGCATTCAAGAGTTTGCTAGAAGTGGAGACTGCGGTGCCAGCAAGGAGAGCCGGCGTATTCGCAACGCCGAAAGAGGGCGGAGATGTGATCATTAAGGTGTGTGAGGGTACACGAGAAATTAAAGTTTTCAAAGCGCCGCAGAAACCGAAAACCAACGGAAAAGCCCAAGATGATGATTCTGATCTTGACGATAGCGAGGATGAAGAAGAGGAGAGACGGGAAAAGGTGTGGAAGGTCGGGAAAGTGCTCGCTGAGACTGCGGTCAGAGGGGTCAAGAAAGGAGGCAAAGTCGAAGTCACAGTAAACGTAGGAGAGAATCTAGGAGTGCAGATTACGGCGAGAGAAGTCGGTGAGAAAGGGGGTGTGAGAGGGAATCTAGATAAGCCGGCAGTGGTAGAGAATGGGTCCGCGTAGATGGTGTAAGTTTGAATGGGCACTTGAAGGCTGTGATAGACTAGGAGCTGCATTGAAGGCTGGTTATGTTTAGATGGGACGATATACATGACCCTTTCTTTATATCTCTCCGAGATAGCTCGATTACTCTTGATGGTTACCTGAGTCAAAACAATGAAGACTAGACTCAGACGTAACCTACAACAGATCCTGTAGCATTGCCATTTTTTTCGGATTTCTGGGATATCTCAGTTCTTCATAGCTTTCGTTTCTGTTTCGATGCGTTTCTGTGGGTTTTGGATGGTGGTTTGGGAAGTAGATTTATCTGATACTGATGGGTTCGGGATTTGATCTAGGGGAACTGCGTAAATATATGGAAGGATTGGAGATTTGGGATAAAGTGCAGACAGTTCGAACTACATATGCAATTGCAAACATTAACATCCTCACACTCTTCAAAACCCCTATCAAATCCCCCCAACTTCAGTACTAGCGCAACCCTAGGGCCCAAACCCTCCCCTACTAAGTTCAAAGTTCCCTAGCGTCATCTTTTCACTAACCGAACATCAACTTCGAATCATCCACACGACACCTCTACCAGCGAACTTTTCATCCTCGCCCACATCCCACAACCCACCTGACGCTCTGTCAAGTATCTAAAAGCATCGAATACAACTTCACATTCGTCAAGATGGTAAATCCAGCCTTCTTCGCAGCTCGTGGGGAGCTTTGAGCGTGTGGCAAAAAGTAGTCCAGGTGTTGATAGACTTTGTGACAGGTTCTCGCAGTCGATCTCCTAAACCCAACGCCGGCGGCTGAAGCGCGGAAGCATAAGCTCAAGGTTCGTTTCTTTCCTCCCATCCCCTCCTCCACCCTCCAACCCCCCCATCTCCCCCTCGCTAACCCTTTAACTCCTTCTAGACCCTCGTCCCCGCCCCCCGCTCCTTCTTCATGGACGTCAAATGCCCCGGCTGCTTCACCATCACTACCGTCTTTTCGCACGCCCAAACCGTCGTCATCTGCGGCGGCTGCAGCACCGTGCTATGCCAGCCCACGGGCGGAAAAGCGAGACTGACGGAGGGGTGCTCGTTTAGGCGGAAGTAGATGGGAGTAGAGTTAGGGGGAAGAGGGGGTGGAATAGAAGATGGCGTTTTTTCTTGTTGGCGGGGAGGTTGGCCGGATATTCTGCTTGTGCATGTGGAGGGGGGGGTGTAGAAAATATTTGTGAGGGGGAATTTGGAGGGAGGGGAGGGAGGGGAGGTGGGGGAGGGGTGGTTGGTGTGGGTTGCGAAGGAGGAGAGATAAGTGCGCGGCATCTGAATGGGATATTGCAAGACAATGGCACCTCTTCGTCTCGAGAGAACGATCAATCCATCAAGCACCATCCTGCCACTTCCGCCTATACTACTCTTGTGCTAAATGTGCCATATACGCAGACTTACATCATCCCCCCCAATCCTACCACAGAGGATTTGTTATTCATGACGGATTTCAACCAGGCCAAAAGATTACAACTAACTCCACTTCTTTCAAATTCTGCACACCTCGGGGGGTGGATCAGACTGGATGTATGGAGGTAGGCACGAGCGAAAGAATCTACTTAGCGACAAAACCCACACACACGCCAACACAGTCATCAACACCGACCATCAAAAGAAACATCCTCGAAAAAAACCCTCATCCCCTCTTCCACGCACTCTCCCCACACCACCCTCCAATCAAGTGTCCCCCTCCCCCTCCCCCTTCTCTCAACCACCACCACCCCCCTCCCCACCGCTTTTTCACATATCTCTTCTACTACTAACCGTTGACACTTTTTTCAAAATATCCGTCAAATCTTCCAGGTTGACTGTCTTTGGTTATTTTGCAGATTTGGATAGATGGTGGTTTTTTGGGGTCGTGGATGGGTCGTGATGTTTAAAGTTGGGGACTTGGTGTGGTTGTTGGGGGGGTGTGGTTGAGGATGTGGGGAGGGAAGGGGAAGGGCTTTTTGAGGGTTTGGGGGGTTTATAAAGGGTTGGAGAGGGGTAGATGTATTCTCGTTAGAGTGATGTTATCATTTGAGTAATCTGTTTGTTTGTTTTTTTTGTTTTTTGGGGGGGACGGTTGGGGGCAGCTGCCTACATGACGTGCTGCACTAGAATTCGATCTGATGGCCAGTTCGACTGTGAATTTTCGTCCCTTGTATCGCTTTCTGTTATGTCGATGGAGTCGTTTCTCTCTGCTTCTCGTGTCATGGTCCGAACTTTTCTCATGTGTTTCGATTGTTTTTTACTCTCTACTTCAATGTCTAACTTCCTGTTCTCGTTGTCACATGTCTCTGTTCTTGATCGTTCGTCGTCTTGCTCTTTTTCTCAACGTCCTTCGACTTCCTCGAAGTTGTGCCTTTTTTATTTCTGGGTCTAAAGTTATTTATTCTTTATCTTCAAGAGCGAGAAAGCGAGGGGGAGAAATGAAGGGAGGGGGGACACGACGTCGTCATCACGCTCATCTTCCACCTATCTTCCGTGATTTGTGATTTCTTCAACTTCTCTATATTCTTGACTTCAGCTCTTTCCTCATCACTTGAATAGAATCATATCACCTAAATTCAGATTCGACAAAAGATCTAGATATACGTAGAAAGTAAGGAATGTCCGTATAAAAGAAGGGCGCTTGTTATTAAATAAGAAATGGGTCATTCAAATAACCAATCACGAACTCAACGACAACACCCTCATCCCCGCTAATAAAATAGATACCCCCCCCCTAACTCAACAATCAAAACACAATCATCCATTCACCAATCCGAAGTCCTGCATCCTCCATTGCAGGAGCGCCGAAGCAATGGAGGAGGTCAGGTTCGCCAGGGCCGCCGCCCAGGAGATTTGTAGGAGAGAGGAGGTTGAGAAAGTGATTGCAGTAGGAGAGAATTGATGTTGTAGCGAGAACGAAGCCTCGAGGGGGTTATGGTGAAGGGAGGGAGGGGAAGGCTTGGCAGAGGATGTTAGGGTATAAGTGAATGAATTGGTGGATACGTGGATGGGGGCGAGAGTTTGCGGGGAGAAGGTTTAGGAGAGGTTGGGAAGGGGAGTGTAGGGGGGGGGGGGGGGATGGGTAAGTCGGCCTCTCGACCACGACCTCTTTGTACCGAAGATATGTGGATGCTAGGGTGAGGGATTATGGTATGTTGAGTTGAGGGTTATTATGGGGGCTCCTGGAGGTTGAAAGATGAGTAGGTAGGATAAGGGGATGATGTTGTGGATGGTTGGGGTTGGGATCATCAATCCAAATCCCCGAAATAAACCTATCCTTCTTGGTGATCATCCGGTTGGGGTCCGAGGACTGGCTTTGCTCTATTGCGATACCACGAGGATCTGGACTTGAGGGTAACTGATTAGATTTGTGAAACGTCGATACTGGATGAGTGGGACTAGTTTGGTTTTCGATATTGATGAAACAGCTTAGGGAGGAATAAGTCCGCTCAGATGCAATAATTTGGGGAAATGAATGTGATTATACTCCCCTTTCCTGTTTAAGCCTCTAGCTGAACGGATATGGTGATGGATCTAGTATTATGCGGTGGTGGTGAAGTGCGTGATAAGGGGTATTGCTGGCATGTAGAGTGAATGGAGGAGTTGGTTTCCGAGAAGGGTATGAGGGTATTTGAGGATTTTTTCGGGAGGGCTAGGGGGGCGGGGCTTGATGGTGAGGATGGTGGTGAGGATGGGGACGGGGTGGACGGAAGGCGGGTGTGGAGGGTGTGGACATATTTGCTTCATGTCTGCGCAGAAATTGAAGTCGTACCCCGTAAAGCGTTTTCAAACCCTCAAATGCCTGATTGATGACTGTCAGTGAGGAACACTAGAGTAAGGAGAGAAGATGGGCTGGGACCAGGGCGAAATATTTATTCCTGCCCCTCATGATACTAAATAGTCATGGAGGCTTTCCCACCCATGCATCATCTACTCTGTAGAGTCTAGACAGAGAGAGAGAGCTAGTTCATGGCGCTAGAGAACCGCTTCTGGGGTTTCTGCAAGTCTGGGAAGTCGTTATGGGGTCTTAGAAGGTGCAAGGGTTTGTTTATACACGGTTAGCATCAAATTGAAGTTCATCAAGTACTCCTCTTTTCCAACAGTACAGTCTTTCATACTTGTTTCCGTGTTCAACTCTTTGAAGTCAGACACGCTTGTCTGCGTGATTACCCGAGCCTCCAGGGAAGGCTGGGTACAGAGAAAAGGGGGAACACTGACTAGCTTGTACCGGTTTAGCACTTGCAGGTCAATCATAGGTTGAAGGCACCAAAGACCAGAAGACAGAGGAGGCTGTAGAAAACACTTGAAGCTTCTGCTTGGGCTGCTTTGCTAAGAAGTGATGGTGCAAGCACGAAGCAAGGCAGCACGTCGAATGCTGACGCCAGGGGCGGAATGAGTCTACCTAAGATAGCTAACATTATTGGCAGTCTATGTCAATCTCTATAGGGTAACAAAGATGACTCTGGATCAGCTGACCCGTATGGATTACTACTGGTAAATGTTCCAAGGCCAATAGCGAGACATGATGTGATCTGCTGGCTTTCGAGCTTCAAAATGATGTTCTTGAAAAGCTCGATGTGGTATGCACGATGCACGGATTCCTTCCAGCGGCGATTGAAAGATTCATAGCTCCACAGCGCCAACTCCAGGTTCATCCCCCAAGGGATATCCACCGGCTGATAATCTGGCTCGTATCTCTTCATAGTGATCCCGTTGATGTGCTTGTTGAAATATGCCATACATACCTGAATAGGATTGTTCCAAAGTGTGTTCACATTTTGGCCGATTCGTAAACCAATAGTGCTGGATTATTTAGCTATCTCCCGTTTTTCTTGAATGGGATCTGGTGGCTGCTGCAACAGGGGATAGAACAGCCTTGACCGACCTGGTTGGGCTGGGTTCTGGCGTGTACCGCTTGTGGGCGTTAATCCTGTAGGCGTGCCGTTGGTGCCCTTGGAAGAGGCGAAGCCACCTGAGTTGGGATTAATCCTGCTTCAACAGGCAAGATTCTCCACCACCCATGTGTTGTTGCTGTTATTATTTTTGGCATGAACAACGTCATTCAACCGAAGGCTAGGCGAACAGCAGGAAGCGGAGAGAACGGCAAGTTTCCATGGCTGGAATTTGATTATTGCTTTTGCGGCGACAATCAAGGGGGAGTAAGTGGCGTTGTATTGAGAAGCTGTCATAATATCGAGTATCAGCCCCTGGAAAAGTAAATCTTGACGGAATGGGGAAGTTAAAGCGGGCCAGAGCTATGTGAAATGGCTATGGTAACCGGCTAGACTTTACCTCGTGCAGAATCAAACCTGGAATGCAAGTAGTCTTGGCTATGTCATGCAGTGTATCCGTGGGAGCTGGTTGTTCCACTATTATCAGGACTTTCGAATACCGCAAGTTCGCAGGTCTTGTAAGGATTGGAAACTGGATACACCGACAACACAAGAAGAACTGCCGCAGTCTTTGGCATGCTTCAAGTCGACGAGTACTTTGCTGTAAAGTAGAGTATGACTGGGGACGAACTTGCTTGGAGTGGTCAGACAAGGCCTCATTTGGGTTGATTGCTGAAGAAGACTTAAGACAAACAGACAATTGGATTTTCATGCCAGAGGGCAGGAATCTAAGACTATCAATGCTCATCCTCGTTGAAGGATTGTCTTGAGGGGCTTGGGAAGCGACACTGTATACGGTGATCTTGCATACGGTCTCAGCTAGAGGATCGTAATGTATACGTCGTATTGAAAATTGAAAATTCACATAGTTAGGGCTTCAACTCGCTTAGACACTGCAGGTGTCCCTGCACATACAGGAAATTCCGAGAACACACTGATTCCTCTTCAGCCCGTGAACATAATTGTAGAAGAGTAGACTAGACAGTAGGAAAGTGAAGGCATGATGGGGAGGGGAAAATATGTGAAACAGAAATAGCACCGTAATCCGTATTTTTCCTCTAAAGTGGTTTCCGCAGGATGGCCCCTCGCCTCTGGTTGATCCTGCACTGAGCACGACATCAACATCCACCTTCCATCCAAGCATCCTCAGCATAAATGATAGCCTACTTCAAAAGATCTTGATGCAGAGATAGGAGCTGGTACAGTAACAGTAACGGATGCTGCTCCTAGGGATGGGATCGGCTCGACCGGTAAGGCACCCACACCAAGAGGCTTACCCGGCTTCCCAGCTCAACAGCTCTAGATGATCTTGTGGTAGCTGAAAGGAGTAGTACGACACCGCGAGCCAGATCCTTCTAGATAAACCCGACTCACATTCAGCATGCGGTAGAAAGCTCACTGCTAGCAAGACTGTCCAGCTCGTCGCCAAGCTGAAGCTATAGCCAGTAAGCAAACAATCTCCTACCCGTAAAGAAATCTTCATAATAACCTTTCCAGGACATCTTGATGGTACCTACCTCTTAGCTAATGAACGTGCTAAAGCAATTTTCGCTGCTGAACCACATACTCACTCATCGTAAGCAAGGCAAGGAAGATCAAGCCAACGCTTGGTCCCATCACTACAACAAGGCGAGAGTAATCAAGCATCATCATCAGCAGGGCATCTTTCGTTCATTGAGACCCTCTACAGTCTACTGAACAGCTGCCTTCTCTCGGGAGACTTGAAAACCCTTTGAGGAAGCAGGAAAAACATGACTAACATATCAGAAGACGATATTGATCTTTTCATTTCATACCCAGAACCATAACCAAGCTTTGCTTGTGCTGCCATGGCGCTTGAGAACTCCTAGGATCAAATCGATTCGAACGTTTAATAGCCTCCTTTCATGAGCGGCTTGCAAGTTTCAGAGCCTTTCGCCCGGCGCCATCTGGAAAGAAATCAGCAACTACACTTTTCAAAAACTTTAAGAAAGGTGACAGTACCAAAGAACATGAGCTGCACCGTTCCTTTCAGCCTCCAAATAGCCCAGCTGGCTCTAGAATTCGATCACGGTATCTCTCAAGTATAATCTGAGCGCGGATGGCATTCTCGCCTGCTATTACTTCGAATGCCGCACGACTAGGAAACTCATCAAGACCAGCACAAGGAATTCTAGCCATAGTTTTTGAAGTTGGAGTACCTCCTTGGCTTCCAATTAAAAGTCTTTCGTCAAGCCATGCTATCGCTTTGGGGCGTCGGCATCCGAAATCTGGTATGACGAAGAGGTGCACCTACTCATCAAGGCAGCTTTGCTGACTTAAAGGTCTTGGAAGCGAACGAGACTTGAAGGAGATAAAACATCTTTGAAAGTAGAGAACTAGATGAGCCTGTTGCAAGACTCAACATGACGAAATCAACGTCGGCACCCGTGGAGTCAGGAGTGTCTTAGCGGATCAAAGCGTCCGCTAGATGCCATCAATGTACGACAAAAACATGTTCTGATCCTTACCGCAGCGTCCGCCTTCACCAACTCACATCAATGAGCCAGCTTGACAGGGGTTTATCGGCAAGCGGAGTGAGCCTCTAAGGATAGCCGAGATTGCGCAGCAGCCATACTGGTTGTTCCAATGTACCTTTCAGGAACCCCTCGAGAAGCAGAATGACCGACCTCTAGGCTCAGATGAAGATCCCTTACCAACCACCAGCCTTGGCCAATGATAGAGGACTAACGGTTCGGGAACGCCAGGTTCAGAAAGAAAATATACTGAACCTTCCTCAGAGCTTCGACATCCGCAATAGCTTTCCCCATATCCAATATCCCTATCCGACATGCCGGATGGCCTCCACCACCTCGCAAGAACGAATGCGTCAACAGCAGCGTTTGCAGCAGAACAAATAGAGGGGAGGGAGAATGAGAAGAAGATTCGGTACTGTTGCAGCACTGATGGTAGCCTCAATGGCACCCAGTCATCTCCGAACCAGGCAATCCCCAGAATCTCGTGACAAGAGAGTTGTGCTGTTCCCTCACGTCTCCCTGCCCATTCTGCAATCCAAAGAACGGTAATTCTGTCAGCCAGGCGTGCAATGGAGAGAATGCTATATCGAAGCATTTATGCATCTTGTGGGCATCTCCAACGTGGGTCTTCAAACCAAACTTGAACGGCGCTACATTACACGAGATACAGGAACAGTCATCCAGAATGCGAACATGGAGATTGAGGACCGTATGCATAAGGCGCAAATTCCTCCCAGACGTTGCGATAAATTGAGACTCTGACCCTGCAACCAAGAAGCAATTCGAATGTAACAGAGCCACAACACCAGATTGGCGGCGTGGTCAAGACGGGGCTAAGACACTGTGCAACGCTTGCGCATTACGAATATACTATTTTTCGAAGGTTTGATCGTTCCCCGACCGGCAATATATTCCAACCAAAGAAGTTCTCTTATGTATTTCAGATCAGAGGTTTCCATGAGCTTGAATCACCGACAATAGAATATGCGAGGCTAACCCGCAGAATGGGATCCAAGGCGTCTTCGACCAACTCGAACTTGCGGCCCAAAGAGATGGGCTTGAACTCGTCAACATGGCCAAGGGAGAAACTTTCCCCCACACAGCAAATACCGAACTTCAAACAGCCATCCTTGAGTTTCTTATGTTGGTGAAGGTAGACAATGTCCTGGGTACGTTTTAGGATCTTTATACATATTTGATCAGATAATCTGTTTCAAAGCTTTGTTTATTCGCAATCTATTCTGTCGCTTTCTCTTTCGTCGATTTTCGTTCTCTCAATTCTACTGCAGCGAAGAAGCTGCTATTATGTCTGCTTAATCGTGATATCAGTAACTCGTTTTCCCCTATCATCTTTCTTGCATGCGATATCGTTTCCGTAGACTCAGGTGATTTCGATTCAGCAGTAGCATGTGACATCATCTTCGCTGAATTCTTCGTTCAATAGATACGATGCGAGCTCAATGCTGTTCTCAGCGATAGCTGCTCGCAGCGCTTCTGAATCAGCTACTCACGCATCGCGTGATACAAGAAAGCGAATACATTGAAGAGTCGTTTCATCGTTCACAGCGCATCTCATCATCATTTTGAGAAGATCGTTGCTAGAAAATTCGACATTTATATCTGCATCGTGAGTGAGCATGAAATCAACGTACTCGAATTGATCACTTCGTATGATGATATAAATCTGATGAATATCATCTCTTTGCTATTGAACTATGTATGACTTGTAATCAGATAATATCAAAGCATTTTGAATTGCAGAATCAGAAGACTTGCGCTAAAGAAATGCTGTCTTGAAACGCAATGATTCTCAAACAAGATCATGAAATAGTCTTTGAATCACAAGAAGCGAAAAATGTGTCTCAGAAATATGCAAAAACATCTGTCTGATCTTTCTGCGCTGCGATGATAAAGAGATGAACTATGCTAGCGATGCATGAAACTTCGTTACAGAGATTGAGCAGATGAAAATTACATAACTGCTTTGACTTAAAGACTATGAAGTGAGGATAAAAATATTAACAAGTGATCAATAATCAAAAGTAATCGTGTCAGAATAGATATCTGAATCTTTTCTGCTTGAGAATTGAAGAATGTTGCATCTGTAGATAATACTGCTTTGATATTCATGATGAAGATTTCTTCAAGATTGCCGTAGACTAAGATCATAGCTCAAGAATTATCATTTGCATTCAAGCTCACTCATTGAGATATCGGTTCAAGATCTTAGAGATAGGCTAAGACACGTACAGATAGCAATGGTCGCAAGTGTGACTAAGAAGGCTATTCTTTCTCTCTAGCGCAAATCAACTGGCTTCTCTCTCAGATGTTGAACCCGTCTTGTACGAAGAATCTTCCCTTGTTGTTTGGTCTTCTGCTCTATTCTCGTTCGCGCAAAAGCGTATCTCATCTCTCTGAGTGAGCTCCTCTAGCGGCGAGGATTCCCTGCGCCGCTTCCTTACCCAAGGCTCATTAGTTGTGATGATGCCAGCCTGCTGCCCGACGACGGACGCTGCATCCTCCGCATGCTCGAGAAGCGAATATAGTTTGTTGGCAGGGAGGATAATCGGATCGCGGAGCTGTAGTTCAACCCCGGCCAGGGCTTTCGTGGCGAAGTCTCGAAGGCGTAGTCGAAGGCCTCCTGTGCGAGATGCGCCTGGGTTGCCATTGCTATCACGGAAAACCTGCATCAAGTTAGCATAAGACGTAGGTGTGAATGGTGTATGCAAACCTGGTTCGCGACGATCAGTTGGGCGACTAGTTCTTTCTCCCCAGCTTCATTCGTGATAGTGTTCGGCCGCCAGACAGACAAGGTTGCCTTCTTGCTAGTTTTGTATTCGATATCTAAGCCCACAACCACCCGAATATCGCTATTAGAGGCAAGAATATAATCGTCCGCAAGGCGCTCGAGGTCCTTTCTCTTCTGCGAATACGACACCTCAATCACGATTCCTGGAAATTGGGCCTTCGAGTGGCGGAACTGCGCGTCAGGATCATGCTTGCCATACTCTTCGTCTGCAAACTTGATCGATGCTGATCCTTCAGACCTGATCTCCTTTGCGAACTCTGCTGACGCGTCTTGGATAGACTTCAATTGGACTTGTATCTCCTCGACAATGCTTGTGATGAATGCTTCGTGCAGTCTGGTGGGCATTCGAAGGACAAGTCGACTGGTGGAGGGGAAGTAATCGTATCTGCGTGCAGTGTTAGCTAGGTAATAGAATCGGACAGAGGGGGTCGATCAGGGTTCTTTATACCGGAGTTTATGTTGTGCAAACCCACAGAGCGACTCGTCTCTTTGAAGTTCGTGCTGTAGCTCCTGGTACCCCTTCAGGTCTAATAAGTAGACAGCCCAGGGCTTACTCGTCAAGTTGCGTCCCTCCTGCCGATTCTTAATCTCCTCTATAATGCGCGAGACGAAACTTGTCGGCTCCTCATCTGTTGGGGGAGGGGTGAAAGGGGGGCTGGTGAAACTTTCTGGAGGCGTAGTGTATTCACGGGGATTGGGTTGAATGCTCATGATATTGTAGATGTGTATGTAGAAATCGGCGGATGAAGAGATGATGGGTAGGTCTTGTTGGTAGTGGTTGCAGTATTGGCTTGCGATGTTTTGTTGTTGATGAGAGGAAATGAAGCAATGTTGGAAGGTGCTACCTATTCAGCTATTCAGCTAGTCTAGTTTTAGCTTAGCTCCGGGCCATAAGCCGGAGAATCTCCCTCGAGAAAGAAAGAGGAGGTAAGGTAGGTGGGTAGGTCGGCTGACCCATACTAGAGGTCGGCCGACCATGCAAAATGTCCGGAGCTAAAAACTAAGCTAACACCTGAGCTCAATACAGAAAAGACGAGACGTTAACGCACGGCATACTGGTATCCGACGGTTTCCCCAATTCCAATTGCGGAGTCTATCCTTGACCGGCTTCTTTCTGGCCCGAGTCGATCTACAAGGCACTCGCATCACTCAATCAAACTCGTCCAGGTGCGACGCAGAGTTCTCCAGACCACGCTTTGCACAAGTGTCAGTCAACGGCTCTGACGGGTCAATGCAATATCGTAATAATCCGCTCATAAGACCTCGATAGACATCGAAATAACTACTAGGACGCCTGCGGGGTCCATTCTGCGACTCAGCTCTTCGGGCTACTGTGAAATATCACAGGATATTTCTGGGTAGGGGACCCCGGCCCTCTACTCTATGAATAGTGGCGGAAATACCTGGAAAGTGGTTCCAGAGAAGCCACTTACACGCGACAAGCAGCTTTGGCAGAGCAGCAGAGTTATAGATACGCTCATAAGCCGGGCAGTGAAGTTGATGAAGATGGAGCATAGACCAAGACAAGTTTGACGGATCGGGAGGTTTTGCAGGGTCAGATACGAGGAAGAGACGAGGGCTCTGACATACGATGGCAAAAACCAAAAAATCGAGGTCAGGTGTTGCTAGCTGATTGAGGCACAGCCAAAGTAATTATCTCCGGCAGATTTCAATAGATCGAGGCATTCCCAAAAGGATTCCAGATGATCTCAGGACAGAGTTCCAATCGTAAATCCTCCTTGCCAAATCCACAGGATCCAAACGTACGTTACCAGGCGCCTCTCGCAAACATGGGCCATGGAAGGAGCCTCAATGTGGTTTTGCACAGGGAGCCTTGGGGTCCAACTGTATGAATCGCCAAGATCTGTTGTTCGCATGAATTATGCTGCAGGCAGAAATTCCGACGGCAACGCAATCGCGGTGTTGTTCGAGATCTTCTCGACGTTCGAGGAAGTCGCCAATCTCCAGAAGAATCTCCAGAAGATTTCTGGAGCGATACAGACCTAGCGACGAATACCAGAGCTCCTCTGCCAATTTATCCGACCGAACCTTCGGACCCAAACTTCTGAGAGAACCATTTTCAACTCTGCCAGAAAGAGAAACAACTAAGGCTTTCAACCAGCTGGGCCAGTTGGTCAAGGAAAATCCGTTGAAGGCAAAGCCCACCAGGAAGTTCCACCGAGAGGCGGCCGGATCCATATTCAGGATGCAAGAATCGAGCGCTGAGAGAACCGCGTAAAGGGACACGGAGGCAACGATGATTGGCAGAGTGCGGTGGGTGATGGGAGCTCTGCATACAATGAAGAGGAGCTACCTCTTCGTAAAGGTAGCTTTGCCAAGACCACAGTCCTGGAGCTTTGGCATACATGCAAGCAACAACAGAGCGAGCAGCCCACTGCATCTTTTAAACGTCAATAGTCCGATCTTTCAAAAAAGCAGCACCACTCATGAACTTTGACACAGCAGGCGATCACGTTCACAGCATTAAGGGAGGATAACGCTGCCTCCTTTAATACTATGGACGTGGTCACCTGCTGTGTCAAAATTCATGAGTGGTGCTGCTCCTTGGAAGATCGGACTATTGAAGTGAAGACGTTTAAAAGATGCAGTGGGCTGCTCGCTCTGTTGTTGCTTGCATGTATGCCAAAGCTCCAGGACTGTGGCCTTGGCAAAGCTACCTTTACGGGTAGGTAGCGCCTTTTAATCGTGTGCAGACGTCACAGCGTCCACCGTACCGTCATCATTGATAGATGGGGTGATCGAAGAACTTTTAGCCTCCACCAATAGCGACCGGGGGATTGCAAGCAGCAAGCTCACACTTCTGGCATATTGGCCAACGGCCAGAATAGCCAAGAAAGCCCAAAGGGGCCAAGTTTGAGGGCTGAGGGGTGGGGGTACTAGTGCTGGACGATGTTATTACGGCGGGGACGGCCATGAGGGAGGCTATTTGGTCGGAGTAATTGCTTGCCTTGGACTGAACGGAAACAATATGGAAGGGAAAGGAAAGAAACTGTACACAGCGGGTACGGCGATGAGAGAGGCTACTTGGTTGGGGTGATTGCTTGCCTTGGACTGAACGGAAACAATATGGAAGGGAAAGGAAAGAAACTGTACACAGCGTAGCATAATTATTCCATGTAACCAACTCCTCACCTACCAGCCCCCAAGAGTGCCAGAACAACTCGATGTTGTCACAGTAGTTGGGTATCTAAGCCTTCTTGCATTTCAAGAAATAATCAGTGACTACCTCACGGAGGTTCTTGCCGAGCTCTGTAGGGTCAAGTCCAGAAGATATCGAACTGTAGGTTGCCGAGTTTTAGGCATCTGGATGATTCTCTAGCACGGCATTCCCCGATGTCCTGAAACCGAGTGACCTCTGATTCCAGCCAAGGCTTAGCCAAAGGAGAGCTTTGATCCACACACGATAAGACTGTCAGGAGTGTGTAATGTATCCTATAGACCGGAGTGTCTCATGACTGAGGATTGGATGTCGTTGTAAGTCTCAATTCCTTAGTCGAAAAGTTTATTGCCCTACACAGCGTTGTCTCCTATCGTACTTCTTGTCTTCCATTTCTTATACCTTCTTGCCCTCGTTAATTGGGTTGTTACCGGAAAATGTCTTCGACCTTCTAGCCGTCGCTTTCATATCATACCGCTTATATTCAAGCCTCTCGTGTATTGTTGTTATCATGTTGGCCTTTGATTTCGTAATGTCTCTCCTGTTACCTCAGCTCCCAGATCATGTTGATGGCATATTCTCGCATGGCAGGGCACTCAGACCCAGTACAACTATAAGTCGAGGAGAGATAGGGCACCTCTACAGATATGGCAGGCGTGCTGAATCTGATAATATCTGGAGAAGGTATCCAGGTTGAGCTTTCCGCGACAGAGGGCCTTAGAGATCGTTGTATTTCTTGGGTAGCAGAGATCGAGAAGCCTGTGGGAGGGGTTATCCAACAAAAAAGCCGGTTGCTTCATGGCTTCATGGAGCAGGCTGCATCTGTCAATTAAAGTCCTTCAGCATCAACTGGTACCACTTTCATGTGTTGATATAGTCGCTTTCTCTCCAGTTTTCCGTGACTAAACAACCTTTGTTTGCGCGCCCTTCTGAACCTCACCCATTTTTACAATGTGATTTCTCCTTGCCAGCACTCAACGCGACAGCTTCGCGACGCGATGTCTTCTCTTGCCGCAGATAGTCTGAAAACTGCATGAATAACGATGTTTTTCATCGGGGATTCGTAAATACTCCTCTAAACAAAATCTTCTTTCGAGCGTGGGTTAAGCGATGCATAGAAGTTTCTCTTGTCCTTTGCAGATGGGATCATCATTGATTAATTGATTCTTTAGGCGCTTGGTGTTCTGATTAGGCGCCGGATCTTCTATTCGCCGTACCCAGACGTGCCAGAGAGTCACAGCTACACTTCAGTCATTTGACAGCAAATCATAACTACTGTACGTATTCGGTTACTTGAAACTGTACACTCTCTCTATGTGAAACCGATCTTCCTGATTCGAGACAGTGAGTGGCATTAGGAATGAAGGCTATCCTCGGCTTGGTCGAGAAAGCTGCTCGGATTTAGTACCAACCAATCAAGCGTTATGAACTGTATGAAGCAAAGTTCAACGTCTCGAAAAATAATTGCGCTTTTTGGTCTAAAATATGCTTCTCATCTCGCCTCTGTGCCACCATTGGGCATATAAGTACTTATTTTGCTCTCTAAAGAGTCTTCTATCTGACGAGTAGAAGAGTTACAATGCGCTAACCCGCCTTTGCTGTTTCGCTATATTGGCGAGCTTCCAGCAAGAGAAGCTCTATTCGGTAGGTGTTCGGCCAACTAAATCAATCTCTGTCTCTCGCAGTCTTGTGGACTTTTTACTCAGTTGCAATTGACAGCCGCAGCCGCCTAGACCCTCTTCTCTATCTCATCCAAAAAACCGTCCACCGCCACTTCCATCGTCTCCTCCCTTCTTCCAGTCAGCACGAAAGCCTACCTCTTCGCTCTCCACCGTGGGATGACCTCGAAATGCTAGGCTGGATTCCGATTCAATGTGACGTCGTAGGCTACGGGTAGAAAGGCCCAGGCATCCAGATCCATCATGACCTTTTCAAATATTGTTCCTCTGGAATGGAGGTACCAGGGAAACAATTTATCCAGGCTCATTGGGGTTTTTTGTTGTTCGAATATCGATACTAGCAGGTAGATCACGGTCTGAAATACTTGTGTAGTACGCAGGACTGTATTTGTCCAGGACCAGTCGAACCTAATCGAGATGATGCCGAACATTTGAAAAGTCTCCACATCAACTACTTTTCCAGGTAGCTCGTTGCCGGTTCCGCCGTCGTGCAGGAGTAGGTCGACCATCAACTTAATACCAGAAGGCTTGGTCGATCCTGCTTTAACTCGGATAGGGAAGACGTGCTCGAAGGTTTGGAAATGGTTCATGGCGAAATCGAATGTTTCATCGTCGATTTGCCTGTTGGTCTCGATGAGGTCGAAGTATTGGTTTGGAAAGTTCTCGAAAGTGTTTCGGCTGAAGACTTCGTCCTACACTATCTGCTGGATTCCTAATAGGAGACTCAGAAGGGGTGCATGGTGCTGATGCAAAGCCAGTGGCCGCAGATGCAGAATTCGACATTGTGGAATGGAAATTTGTGTCACAGAAATAATGGTAAGGCTGGCTCCACGTATCGAACTGGAGATCTGTACAGGACGTACGAGAAGATTGTATGCTAGAATATCAAGCAACGGTATGGATGTTAGCTAATTAGAGGAATAGCTTTCCAGCATATTGAGATCTGGAGTAGCAAATGCAGAGACACAAAGTGTAAGGAAGGACAAGTCAACGGTGGCAGTACTGCTTGTATGTCCTTTCAAGGCATCAACGCCTCAAGCCAACTTGAAGAAAAGTGGCCTTTTTGAGTCTAAGATAAATGTGACGCCAATACCTACTTGACCAAATCGAGGAGTGGAAGGATGCCAAGGCCCCTGAGATAGACAAAGAGCGGTTCTTGGAATGTTCTATATTCCAGACTTACCTCTATACCTTCTACTTACCAACGCCACGCTAATGCACAATGTAAATGTTCCACCAAAGGGCCCCTCATAACCCTTACCTATCCCGAACCAGCGTCTAATACCACGAGAATCAATCACGCCTTTGCCTAGTATCACCGCCATGCCCTAAAACGGTACATCCATCTCCTCCACACTTTCCTCCGCCTTCTTCTCTTTTCCCCTTTCTAGACACTCCTTCAAGAAGCCCGCCACAGCATCCAGCCACGGCCTCTGGCTCGGCAGGAAATGGCCCCCTGGATGTATCACCACCACTCTTCCCGTTCCTCCTTCCGCATCCCCCGCAAAACACCCCACCAACGTGCGACTTCTCTCCTCGCTAACAACCGTATCCAATTGCCCTATGAAATGCAAACTCTTCGTCTCTATCCTCGGCTCGTAGAAAGCCTTGTACTTATCCCCCGGCGCCCTAAACCCACTGTACACGATACAAAACTTCAACGGCCCCTGCACCATGCCCCCCTCCCTCCCACTATCCAAAAACGACGCTGGGAACGGCATACCCCCCTCACGCTCCGCTTCCTTGAACGCGGAAACCCTTCCCTCCCCCTCAAGCAAACCCGCAACCGCCGCCGCCGCCGCCGCACCCTGGCTAAACCCCACCACCCCATCAAACGGTCCCTCCTCCCTTATCGTCCGCGCAATCCTCTCCAGCCCTTCCTCGATCCCCTCATACGATATTTCCCCCTCGGGCGTATCCTTCCTTCTCCACCACCCATACGCCTCCTCCGGCGGAGGCGCAGTACTAGCATCGCGAGTCGTCTGCGCGTAGGGTAGATCGGGGGCTAGAAGGCGGTGGGGCCCGGTGGGGTACGAGAACGAGATGGAGGGGAAGATGCGGGTCAGGTGTTTGGCGAGAGCGCGGGTTTTGGAGTGGAAGAGAGGGCCGGATTGGGTGAAGCCGTGGAGCATGAGGATTTTGAGGGGGGTGGGGGTTGGGTGGGTGAGGGCCATTGCGGGGTTGGGAGGCGCAAGGGGAGAGGGATTTGAGAGGTGGGAGTGGTAGGAGAGGAGGCGGCGTAGGGTGATGGGGGTGTTGCGCATTGCATTGCTGCCAAGGGACATCTTGACGGTTTTTCGAGATCATGGGGTTATTGGAGCCCTAATCTTATCGCGTAGTGTCCGCTAGCGTAGCCGGAGTTGAACCTCATGTCAGTAAAGAACTCCGTCTGTTCAGTTGGACTATGTACTGGAGGAGACAAGCTTTGGGCTTCACCTGTTGTTCTGCAAGTAATCCCAGTCCAGAATGTTCACATCGACTAATGCAAGCCATCCCGCTGGTTTCAGTCCGGGCATTTCTGGCAGTTCTACTGTAATATTGGATCCCCAATTGGACGACGTTTGACGTAGAACAAATTTCAAAGAGATTTGTTTCTCGTGAACAAAGCGCTTCCTGCTGCAAATATTTTCCTTCGCAAAAACGAGTTCGTGTGTCTTGACTGTTTGATCTTACAGTCATCATACTATGTACAAACTCAAAATCCGCGCGGGTTTCCCATCAACCATCTCATTCATTGGGCAGTATTCCACAATCTCCAGGTCCCGTTGCCAGATACACGTCAGCTCGTCATGCAAAGATATCCGCCATCGTCAGTCATTCCATATCAATCCGACTGTATCATGTCCTCCTTCTTGAACCATATTTCCTCCGTCCTCAATCCATCATCCTGTACTCCCGTGCAAAGCGAGCTCTTTAAGTTACGCCCATAAGCCATTGATAGGTTCGTATAGTTGCTTCGTTCATCTCGGTGTCCCCTATATAGGCGATGCTTCCGCCAGACTCGTAGAAATAGATGCATGACATGCATTCTCCCAACCCCTGTCCTGTCACGTAAACCTTGGACTTCTCATCCACATTCATCATCGGCCTCCCTCGGGTCTCGTATTCCGGCACCGGAAGTACATCCATCCTCCCAGAGTAAGCAAGCTTCAGATTACGTCGAGTGCTGTAGTCAGGTGTCATTACCACCTCCAGGGGCTCGGTGATCGGTTCTCCGAAACGCCATGGGAGGAAGAAGATATGCTCAAAAAGTGAGTCGGAGTGGCCATCGGGGAGCTCGGTCCACTTCCAGCCAGGGATGATGACAGTGCCACCATTCCAGATGTATTGTCTGAGCTGGGCCCACAGACCCAGATTGTCGTTCTCTGTAAGATTTGGGTCAACAAGGACGACTGCACGTGGGTTGAGGAGTGGTATAGAGGGTATTGCATCGGTGGCGGCCTCGTTACTCTTGAGAACAAAAGACCGTGGCTCAAGAGCACTCTCTAGTGCATCCAGGTTTGCGTCTGGCTCATATAAGACGGTCCCGGAAACAAAGAGAAAAACGACGAAGGGCCTGCTGTCTTCCATCTCGTGGTAGTTAAGAGCCGGGGGAAAGTACGTTTTTAGTCTTTTGTCATAACATTAGACTCACGAACAGGATAAACAGAGATTTGGTAGAACGTTGTAGCTAAACCGTGATTCTTCACTTACGAGACTTCTTTCAATCTTTTAACAGTGGCACGTTTGTCCGCTGTACACGAGGATAGGTTTGGGAAGACTGAACGATTAGATAGTATTTGAAAGGCTCAGGTGAGCAAGAGTAACGAATTGTTTTAGAAGTAGGTCAAGGCTTTGTCGAGTGCGAGACTTGACAAGGTTGATAAAGTGTTTGTTCGTGCTCGTGAGGATATTTGCAAGCTCAGACGTCCTTAGAAAAGCTCCGTCCGGTGCACGTCAACACTATCACCATAATTAGGTTGTACATTACTTCTAGGGCCTATTCGCGCTATTGGTCGATATGAAGCGGTGTTGCCAGCTGACAATGCTCGGCGAGCGTAAGGCCTATCCCTTTTGGGCGGCAACACCAGCAAAGACTTTTCTTCGATGAATTGAGCGTTTGAAATGATCCTCCTTCTCGACCTCGACAATCTACGCAGAGTTTTCATTCTTCAGTATATAAAGGCGTTTTCTTCATGAAAAATCTAGCCCCTTGATTCCCTTGACTGGCTTTTTTCGGGGCGACTGAACCTTGAGCTCTTGTGAAGATTTTAATTGTACCCTCGGGCACTAGATGGTTCATTGTGGAATCCACGTCGACACTCTACATCTGCAGAATGCCCTAGGGAAAAAGCTCGATTTGCGAAAATCTCTTTAGAAGCTCGTACACAAGCCACCCTGGCTGGAATATCCTCGTCGTAACGGCCAACCACGGCTATCCAAAGCAGCAAGCAGAAAATGTTCCAAGTGGAAATCTTTTGTTGACTGAGTTAGACCAGGCATAATCTAGAATCGATGCAGCCCACTTATAGTCCCAATTCATGTCTTCTATGGCTGGCTTTGGCACCAATCCAGGCTTCCTCAGCACACCTTGAAACAATCCGACAACGCCTTCCGGAAAGAGCTCGCGATCCATCAATAGGGGCTTAGATCACTCGAAACCGGACTCCGCAGTATTGTCGGTAGACGCAAAAGAAGCAGTAATGATGGCCTCTTGGCAAGTTTCGTTGGAAACAGGACCTACCACAAGCTCCTCCAAGTCAATCAAATAATCAAATACCTTGGCACCAAAATTCGTGTGGACGATCTATAAACACTTATCGGTCGTCCAGTAGTCGAAACGGGAGCTGATATGTCTGTTATTGGACAGTGTCTTGCAGTGTTAGATGATCGAATTAACGTTCTCTACTATGATGAAGATTGCGAATGTCAAGTTGCTGGACTTGGAAAGTATTCGCAACTTTCGCTTAATGGAGAGCGTCAAAATTCTTCTTGGACTTGGAACGGACGGGTTGGCTGCTTGCCTTTACTGTGGAACGTACCATTCGAGGCAATACAGCCACGGTTTCCCAGAGTATATAGCTTTATATTCAAGTTAAATGGGAACATGCTTTATGCCTGTGCTGTAAGCTCAGCACTAGGACTTAGAGCAGAACCAAGTTCTTCTCATGCCTTGGTTCCAAAGTGAGAGCAAAGGCTGCTTAGACGGAGCCTCAATATCTTTACTGTTGTAGCAGCGAACGAATACTAGCACAAGTGCAACGGATACGCTTGATCGTGGCCATCTTTCCTATGTGATCTGTTCCAAGACTTGTACACAATAGGGTCAAGGCACCCAGAAGATTACAGATTGTCTGCGTTCGGATCCATGCGCCAGAATGCTAATTATTGAGTTCGTAAAGTCCAGTTTAACGTTTTCTTTGCAATCCCGGGCGAAGACTTTCAGTGTCGTCATATGTGCTTTGAATGAGCTTGGCTAAATTCTCTAGATTATCCCAATGCTCGGATTCCGTGGGCCAGAAACCGCAATCTGCGCGCTCTCCGGGACCTCATCATCGTCCAGCCTATGCCAGAATTGCGGCCAGACGACACCAAGTTGCTGCGCCAGCCAAATGACGCATCACTGGGTTTTTGTCCACTAGTGAGACGAGAACCGCAATATCTTTGTTGGTAAGCCCAACGGTCGTCAAAGCTATAGGCAGCCCAATTCAATAACATTGTCGACGTCCATCAAGGCAATGGATCAAATCTATTACAGGCTCTGCGTTCCTGATCTTGTTCAAGAAGACATCCAGTGTCTCGTCTGGAAGCTGTTGATGTGAGACAGCTTCATTATCTTGGATGAGTGGATGATAGGCCGTTACCCTCCGATGAGGTCTCAAATATTTCATTTTTCAGATCTCAAGCTCCGCAAGTGGCCCGACAGCAGCATCAACCTGGACGACCCAGGGTCCCACGACGGCGGCTGCTTTTAATTGGACTTGGTTGACCTCAATTATGGAAGGAGTACAGCATCTGGGATTGAGGAGGTGGACTGTCTGATTCACGTCAACGGTGGTAAACCAAGAGGGCCAATTGGAGATGAAGATTTTCAAGAATTCGGGTTTCAGTCTGGCCGAGGTATTGTTTCGTTCGGAATTGGAAGATAGACGCTACAGTTTACATTTCCTGAAGCTGCTGGAAGAATAGGACAGCTGAGTGAGCTTGCAATGACTTCGATGGCCTCTAGCAAGCCTAGAAATGGATAGCGAGTCAATAGCCGCCCGTGGTCGTCAGTAACAGCCATCGCCGACGTGGCCAAACTAGGCGTGCCGCAGGATAACAAATAGGCGATAATTTAGTACTTCCTGACAAGGGTAGGAATATAGGGAATATATATATGTATATATAAATGTATATATATGTATCAGGCTTTCCACTTTATCAGTACAAAATATCTATTATATACTGGAATAAAAGATTAAAATCTTCACTCCGTCAATCCGATTGGTCGACAAAAGTACCGAGCACGTGACTTTCCGTCCCGCAGTCAAGTGATCGAACATCACGTCTGCATTCAGTTCTTTTCAATTTGCTTATATGATCATACTGAATGAAGCACTGAGTGAAGCACTGGGTGGAGCAATTATGAAGCACTGGATCGAACACTGGATCGAACACTGAATAGAGCACTGGATAGAATATTTACAGTGTGGGGTAATACTGATATTGGTTAGACACTCAATTTTGACGTGCATCTCAATAAAATCTAGGTAGTTCAGGTAGTTTATAAAGATTCGATCACACAATCGTTTACTACCTCATGCTGAGATGGTCATCCCCTTGTCTAGCACAGGGGATGATATCATGGAATATGGGGCCGGCAACGAGATTTACCTATACGAGGTGGCTACGAACCTTCTGCAAGCTATGCTTGTCAGAAGAGCTGAACAATCTCATTGACATCGACAGAGCAGTAATAGCGCTTTACCCACGCGTTGAGCTCATACACAGTCGAAAAGCGAAGCAATAACAACGCGATCCCTCGCGCGTTGAAGCTCGCACATACACAGAACGACAGCAACGTCTTTGCGCACGCGTTGCAACTCATATACGTCACACACACATACACTGTGAAGGCACGACTCGGCTTTTACGCATATACACCTCTGCGCGATGCAGTAAATTGATTGATTTTTGATTTTTTCAAATCAATTTGCCTGCGTTGCAATTCATACAACAAATTCAAAAGCTCACATTGAAGTGATCAGCTTTCACAATTTCGATTTGTTTATGTGATCACTTAATCACATAAACAGTTCATGATAACGTGAAGCTCATGATCTGTTACTCGCATGATCAGCTCGCAATCTCGAACATAGCTCTTTGTCGCTCATTTTATCGATGTGATTGCACAATGTACAAATGATTTACGAAATATACTGTCTAGAATTTTGAGTTGACTGCTTGCAGCAGAATTTCCTTGAGCTCATCTGACTGAGTATGGAAAGTGAACTCAGGTTACAGCGACTACTAGAATAAACAACAGTGCGGGTTTTTAGCTCTAAGAGCCTGTTTCACGCAGAGAGCTTTTTCATACTACATACATCGTCAGTACGACTCTATGTGTATCTATATACGTAGATAGTATGTTGTGCTTCATAGTCTTTGGCTGCATAAGCACGTTAAAATGAAGAAATCAAACCAAATCAAACCAAAAATCATGAGATATGGCGGACATCAGAGTCAAGATCAGATAAGATAAGATGCCAAGCTGTCATCAAGCCATGCACTACAGGGATTTCCCATATCTGGAACTCGGGAGCTCTCCCATCGTCTCCGTCTGTCTCTACTTTTTCATCATCTTTCATAGCCCTAGCATTCCCACATCACAGAGGTTCTTTGTGCAGGTTTCTAATCTCAGTTTTAGCTAACTTGACATGCCTGAACCGCAACAACCGCCCCTTAATTGGGAAGCTTCGGCAACAACTACCCACCATCAAGTCTCGTCTTCACTCCCCTCAGAGGTTGAAGCATGCTTGAAGAATGCTAGATTTGTGTGCTATGATGTTTAAGTGTCATCTGTTCTCAGCTGACTCATTGTCGCAGCTCCATCTCGCAACGTGCGACGCCATGTTTCCTCATATCTCGCTCATGAACTACACGTACCTCCCCTCAACTCCCTTTACAACTCAACCGACAATCATTATGACCACGAATCCCGCTTCGAAAAAGACCTTGAACCTCATCAACAACCCTCGGGTCTCACTACTAGTACATGACTGGGTTACGCATCGTCCACCCACCAGAGCTCCGGACCCGACGCGAGAAGGCTCTCCCCCACCTCAAGCGACAAGATCAAGTTTGGCGAGTCTATTATTGAATATCAATACTAGCGCGCTAAGTAGCATAAGCGCGACGATTAACGGTGTGGCTAGGATGGTAGAGCCAGGAAGCGAGGAAGAGATATGGTGCAAAGAGAAGCATCTAGAGAATAATACCTTCGGTGATCAGGCACGAGAGGAACAAGGCTTCTTTGGATCAGCACCTCAAGCTGCGGCAAGTGAAGGCGATACCGGAGCAAGCTGTTTCATCGAAGGTGAAGAGGTCAGGGTCGTCATAGTCGGTGTCAAAGAGGGAAGAATAGCGGATTGGAAGGGGGGCGTGAAGGACTGGAGTATTGTACCTTCGGAGGAAGCAGATCAAAGAGGGAGGCATGCAATGGTAAATGGGATTTCCTAACATTGTAGCCAAGGGATGTATCATAGCTGCATTATGGAGGGCGTTATACTTGCTTGGGTCAGATTGGAACCTGCGTATTAATTGCTCAGGCTCCCTTACAAAATGTCTTTTCCAAGGCGGCAATCTCTGAGCTTGTCAAAGACTCCCAAATTCTGTTGCCGAGCCCTAATCTCTATCTAAACACCGCGGCCCGACCAACGTCATCCCGCCTAAACCCTGGTCTGTACAGTACTCTAGTTCGCGTCAACCCTGAAACGGAATTTCGCGAATTTCTTGGACTCGACACCCACAGTCCCTTCTTACCCATCGCTCCCAATCCCCAGTACCTTTCACGCGCTTCTGTTTGTCACAATGGTGTATATTCGGCAGAAGAATCTTGAAGGCCTCCATCCCTACAAGTACGCCGGTGTTGACCATTCCCTGGTTTCTCGCTATGTCCTCAAACCATTCTACACCCATGTGGTCATCAAATGCTTTCCAATGTCAATGGCGTAAGTAAAGCAGACATCACACCGCCCCAGACTTCGGGAACGTGTTTGTAGCTGACAACCACAGGCCAAATGCCGTGAGTGGTCTCACGAACCTTTTTCCCTAATCCAAATCTAATCCATTGCGACGAGTTTATATAGATCACGATATCCGGATTCAGCTTCGTCGTTCTAAACTTTTTGACATTACTATGGTACAACCCGACGCTGGATCAGGATATGCCAAAATGGGTGTACGCCTCCTGGGCCATTGGGCTTTTTCTATACCAGACATTCGATGCGGTTGATGGTACACAAGCGTACGTCAAGAAAGCGACAGACCCGAAGACATGATACCTGACTTGTGGGCTGCAGACGAAGAACACATCAGAGTGGACCGCTAGGAGAACTCTTCGATCATGGTATGTATTAAGACAATTGAAAGTCATACCACGGGCTAGCCTAATGGAGATTCCTAGGGGTCGATGCGTGCAATACTGTGCTCGAAGTCCTCCTCTTCGCCGCAGCAATGAATCTTGGCCAGAGCTGGAACACAGTCTTAACCTTGTTTGGCGGTATGACCATTTCCGTCTCTAAATGCAATACGCACTAGCTCACATTGTCCAGCCACTCTGACATTCTACGTCCAGACCTGGGATGAGTACTACACTCAGACGCTTATCCTCGGCATCGTCTCCGGTCCCGTAGAGGGTATCTTGACTCTCTGCATTGTGTACGCTTTTACTGCAGTAAAAGGTGGAGGCAGTTTCTGGCAACAGTCAATGCTCGAGACAATAGGCATAGCCAAAAATGGTCTAATACCCGACTACATCTACAGATTACCATTCAACGAATGGTACATGGTATACGGTGGCCTAGTCCTCGTATTCAACACTGTATCGAGGTACTGAAACCCTTCAATTGCCATTTAGCTCAGACGAAACCCAAAGCTGACCCTTTCAGTGCCCTCCACGTTATGGAAGTGCGCAAAGAGCGGAAACAGCCAATTTATTCTCCACTATTTGGCCTCGCCCCCTATTTCCTCGCCTGGACCTTCGTCCCCCTCTACCTGTACCTCCAACCAGTGATCTTACACCACCACCTCATCCCCTTCGTCTTCTACGTCGGCCTAATTAACGCCTACTCCGTTGGCCAAATGATCATCGCGCACTTGACCAAGAACCCAGAGTTTCCGATGTACAATGTCCTCACTATACCCTTAGGACTTGCGGTGCTGGATAGCTTGGGGCCAATGCTGTTTTTGTGGCCCAGTGCACTGGGTGACGGCACATATCAGATTGCATTTGTGTTTTGTTGTTTGGGGCTCGGTGTGGGCGTCTATGGCAGCTTTGTTGTAAGTCGCACATCTTTGACGGCAGGGTTTGGATGCTGATATAGTGCAGTATGATATCATCACGACGATCTGTGACTACCTTGATATATGGTGTCTGACTATCAAGCATCCTTATAGTGAAAAGGATGAGACGAAGAAGGTGAACTAAGTGAGCTGGTAGAGGCCTTGAGGGGAGTGGAGTCGCAGGCAGCTTCAGTAGGCGGGCGCGAGTATAGATTTCAAACATAATGCTTTTGTGGTCAATTGATTACCAACGCTCTCAGGACCAATGGCTATTACAGTACCCCCAGCGTTTGTCTTGACAATGGACCCACTTCCCAACCCCACGCTTGACACGTCGGGCACGGAGAAATTAACTTAGACGCCGGCGATCATCTTATACGCTGATGCTTGTCGTGGGAAGCCGTTCGTCATCAGTACGCCAGCATCTGTACTTGTGCCGCCGACATCAAGAATCAAGATCTTTTCACTATTCTCCACTGGATCAAGTTGACTATGATCATTGGAAGAAGACTACTGCAACCCTAGATAAGAGGCCCCAAGCATGGCGTTGGCAGGCCCACTTGCAACTGACTGGATTGGGAATCGTACTGCTTCTTTGAAGGGTATCATGCTACCGTCGTTGCTGGAGATAAAAATCGGACAGCCTTGAAGTCCAGCGATTCGGAGGGCGTTCTCAATTTCGCCAAAGACGAAAGATGCGTAAGCATGGATGGCGGCATTCAGCACAGCTGCGTTTTCCCTTTGTAAGATACCAAGCCCGCCCACTGCAATGCAATCAGTTCAGATATGGTTTGGGATAAATGTTGAATTTCCTTACGATCGGCGGAGCAGAACACATTGATAGACCCTAGGCTCTCCAATATGATTTCTTTACATAGCTTTTCTTGGTTGAATGTTGAGTCGATCATTCCGTATATTATTTTGCCTGAACTTTTCACAAAGTTGCAAGATTTGTTCCCTGTTAATGCATCCAATCTCACTGCCGTCAATTTGCAGGCCTCCATCGACAATAGCATGGCCAGCGTATATCACTGAAGCCCATTAGCATTCCGACGCTACAATTTTAGCTCCTATACCGTACGTTCTCGTAGGTCTGCTTCGAATTCGACGAAAGGAGGCGTTGCTCGAGTGAAGCCTTGTGAAGCTAAGCGGATGACGCCCACTCTATTAAGCTTCTCTGCATCACGTTCGACAAGGGCGTTGATGAGATGCTTGGCGACGTTGATCAGATTGGAGAAGATATGGCAGATTCGAGGGTGGACGCACAGTAGTCCCGATCGTTGCACAGATAATGTCATATGCATTCACCGATACTGACGCAAGTAGCGCGGTAGTGGCTATTTGAATACCAGAGGTGATATCGGGAGAGGTTGTCGTTTTGTGCCACTCGAGTACCGAAGCGTTTGGTGTCTTCGCAGGATTTGTATCCAACAGCACAACATCAGTGTTCGTTCCTTACATGATCAGCGAGAGCCCGGTGTTCGGCCGAAGTGACGTGGTCTCAGCCATACCTCCTACATCGATGCCAATACGTAGACTCGGCATATCTTCTTTCGGGATCTAAGATCTAGGTGCTGTAGCCTGTAGCATCTTGAACAGCGCAGCAAATAAACACAACAACAGTGCCGATATCGGGGTCATGCAGTCTCGGTTGTTAGGCGAGTACGCACCCGTCGAGGTGGCGTAAGAGTTCTCGACCAATCTTGAGGGATAAGTCCTGCAACTGCAAGTGATGCTCAATGCCCACCAATTAGGGAACCCTATATCTGGTGCCGGCTATGATAATAGAGCCCATGCCTTTGGCGACCGATTGCAAACTTCGATCACCACAGCAGAAAAGCTAGACGACATGTGCTTCAAGCATATTATCAAGTGGGCAGATCCTTGTCCCCACATGGGGGAAGAATATTCAATACCTTGCCGCGAGGTGACTAGGGCGAAGGACAAAGCACAGTGTGAGAGAGTCGTAACTTACACCAGTACCTCTCATGCGGTATGTGGACGATGCGGCGAAGGCGACAAAGGTGTCTTCGGTAAGGACGGTCACAAAGGAGTGACTAAGGACGACTGGCACTCTAAAAAAGGAGAAGACAAGGTTCGCTCCTGGGGTTATACGACCGTGTATACCTGGAAAGATGAGCGGTAAGATCCGCCCTCTCCAATGAGCGACTGTAAACCAACATTGAAAGCAGCACTGTATACTATCCTCCTTTCACGCACGACCACAAAACCGTTTATCTGGTCCTCTCGGGCTCGATCAATCTTGTCTTCCTAAACTATCAGATAGACAAGCCGACAGTCAGAGTACCGTTGCAGCTGGCGGGTAACACACCTGCTGTCACTACCTCTCTCAACCACCTAGCATCGAGGCGGTTACGGGTAGGAGAATGTGTGGAGATGGATGGCGGGACCGAGCATAAAGCAACCGTGGGCGAGCAAGGGTGTATTTTTGTTGTTGGCGAAGCCGCCTGATATTTTCGAATTTCGAATGGCAGTCTAAAGCGGTTCCAATTTGAGTGAACAATTGGATGCAAGTTGGTCCATTGGCCGTGTTGACATTGGTCAGCTGAGAAATCTGCAATCCGCCCGGTCATTGATTGGTTGCCTCATTTCCCCTGCGATTTACATTGTCAGATGAGACTCAACCCCGCAGTCCCACCACTAAGCCACGGTCTCTTGTATCTTGAAGCGGACAGGCGAGCGTACATTCCATATGAATTCGGATGTCAGGAAAAAAATCCATGAGTGGACTTACCAGAAGGTTCAAAGCTCTGTTCTGGAAAAGATTAGGTGCGCGTGCGATTGGTGCTCAAACTCGCGACTTTGACCCTCTAGAGCCGCACAGACAGCTCTTGATTGAGGTTTGAGCATTGACTGATCATTCTATTCCTTCCAGGCCAAGATTGGGAGCCAGTATTTGACCAAGGTGTGTCGCGACGTACCAGTCCTGTGAAGGAGCACATTACTAAGACCAGAGTTCTTGATAGATTTTCAGTGGAGCATTAGTGCCGCCAAACGATCTGAGCTCGATATTGTCCTGTGGGGAGATTGGCCCCGAAAGTTGCTAAAAAATCTACCGTATTTTGTTTGGCTCCAACAAGCCATTCTCTCAACGCGTCACTCTTTTTTGGCCCATGAAAGACTGTATGGAGACAAGCAGTTCTATCTGCCCTTACCCCGTAGCCAGCTTCATTTCTCTTGTTTATGTGATGGCTATGTTGAATACATGATAAGAGTCATTAAGTTCATTGCAAAGAACGATGAAATGTCCATCGACCAGATCGGCGAAGCCACAGACGGAGAGTTCCAAAGACTGTTCGATTGCGCGACTGCGATCGATAAAGATCTAGAGAATCGCTTGAGGCGACAGCGTGTCCTATGGGTCATCGAACATGTTACAATGATCGAGTTGAGTTTGGACTCAGAGACCTTTCTGTCCAAGATGCCTACAAGCGGTATCAGCTCATTCTTGAAAGATCTGGAGTTTTTTCCGTACCATGAGCAGCCTGGAGAGCGTCGATCCTCAGCAAGCACATTAATTTCATCGCAACGCCCAAGAAATCCAGAAGTTCTGAGAGTCTTGTCTCAAGACACCCTTAACATCCACAAACTGGTGTCTCGCCATTCCATCATGATCGACTGGGTCGACAATCCGTTGCTTCACCTTGTGATTCCGTCTGACAGCACGCTGCAACTCTTCTGGCACGCCTCATGGTGCAAATCACACAGTGTGGCCTCAATGAGGAAACATGAATTGTCCGTATGCAGTACTTTACGCTTTCCGGTGTCCTATATAGATGAGATACTCCGGACTTACAGACTGCTCTTTGACGAGTTTTCACTAGCATCAACACAAACATATTACCGACACGCACGAGACCCTGAAAGCCGGCAAATGAAGTTGAAATGCAGGGATGTTTTTATGGATATAACTTGTGGCATGAAGCACCAATCAAATAAAACCGAGCAAGGTGTATTCATTGACTATGCCCGTTTCGAAGACGGTCATGCGACCAAAGGGAGGAAAAGAAAGTGGACGACGGCAGATTTTCCTCACTTTCGAGAGCGGCTGGAAATTGTGCAGGAAACCGTCGAATCGTCGAAAGCTGCAGGTTTTGCTGAATTATGGAAATACGAGAAGGGGTCCATGCCCTGGTTTGCGTTCTGGTAAGCTCAGAAATCGCATATCGTGAATATGGGCGACTTCTGACATGGTATCCTGGACAACAGGGGAGCAATTGCGGGACTCCTCGTTGCAATACTGCAAGGAACCACTGGAGTCCTTTCGCTGTGGAGGCAATGGTAGAATCTAGCTATTTGCTACACTAACTTCTGAAGCCAGTTAGTACATGATTCCTAATCGTAATCCAGGGGGAGAAGCCATCTGATAGTATGGAGGCGTCGGAGAAGCGGAAAAGTGAAGCTGAGATCCTACAGCTTCGTGCATCACCTTAATACTAGAACTCGTCCTTTTTTATTCTTGGAAACCTGGGCTTGGCTGAGGGCAGCTCTGCCGTTCTCGTCTAACCTCTGCCATTGTGGTGTTCAAAGGTCTCCAACCTACCAATTATAAGGTGTAAAAGAAGTTTTTTGCGTTTTGGTGGAAGATTACCAAGCCGCATTCTCACCCATAACAGAACATCATCTATATAGTACTGAAGCAAGAGTCCATTCTGATCGTTGGTTGCCAAGTGTTCCATCAGGTGACCCAACATCAAAACTTTTTCGACCCCGCACTATGTTTTTCGCTGCGTCGACCCGTGCAAGTCGTTTTCTTCCGTTTAAACTGCCATCATTTCTTTTTCTTTCGCTTCAACTACCATCCTGATTTTTACAGTTCATTGAAGTCGTTGTACGTACATCAGATGACCGAAAATCACCTGATCGACGATTGAAATTTTCTTACCTGTTTATCTGTTTACCCGTACATACCTGCACCTGTCATTACCTTCATTGTACGCGTATATATCAATCTTTATCTCTTTTTACGATCCTTTTTCATGTCTCAACGCTGTGCTCATAATCGTCTCATTCATGAATTTCTCAATTCTAATTCAACGCGTGTTTTGAATCTTTGTTCATCTCTGTTTACCGATTTACCTGTTTATTCATACACTCTGTATGCTTCGTACATGCTTCAGAGCACATGCTAATTAGTTCAATAGAAAGCACTCTTCATGACTCGATACCAAACTCTCTACCAAACGCCCTACCGAACTCCCTACCAAACTCCCTACCAAACTCCCTACCAAACTTCCTACCAAACTCTCTACCGAATTCCCTATCAAACTCTCTATCAAACTCTCTACCGAATTCCCTACCAAACTCTCTACCAAACTCTCTACCAAACTCCCTACCAAACTCCCTACCAAACTCCCTATCTGCTTCAAAATACGCGTCGGTCGAACGCATAACACACGTCAAACAGTGCTTCAAACAATGCTTCCTACATGGCTTTCTACCTGATTAGCTTCTTCATTGCTTTCTCTATTTACACTCCCGTTTGCTTCCCCATCGCAAAGCTTCATCGAGTCTTTCGTCTTATCTGTTTCGCATAGAAGAAAGGACTACATCAACTATTATTATGGAGAAGAGCTTGGAATAACGATAACGGGTCCCCTACATCTCATTGGCTTCCCCATTGGCTTCCCCATTAACTTTCTCATTGACTTCCGATAGACCACGTATGAAGCACTGGATAGGCCACATATGAAGCACTGGGTATATCACATATGAAGCACTGGATACGTCACATATGAAGCACTGGGTAGACCACATATGAAGCACTGGATAGAGCACATATGAAGCACTGGGTAGACCACATATGAAGCACTGGATAGAGCACATATGAAGCACTGAATAGAGCACATATGGAGCACTGGGTAGGCCACATATGAAGCACTGGATACGTCACATATGGAGCACTGGATATATTACATATGGAGCACTGGATACGTCACATATGGAGCACTGAATACGTCACATATGGAGCACTGGGTAGGCCACATATGAAGCACTGGATAGACCACATATGGAGCACTGGATACGTCACATATGGAGCACTGGATACGTCACATATGGAGCACTGGATATACCACATATGGAGCACTGGATACGTCACATATGAAGCACTGGATACGTCACATATGGAGCACTGGATATATCACATATGGAGCACTGGATACGTCACATATGGAGCACTGAATACGTCACATATGGAGCATTGAATATACTACATGTGAAGGGCAGTAGGGTTGATTTTACAAATCTGTTTCTTATTTTGCACTTTTAGGAGATTCGCCACTAAATCTGGTGGGGCTCTCGGCAAATTCTAAAAAACGGCACAGGTTTCGATACCTAATTAAAAAGACGTAGTGCAAAGCAGTTTCCATCGGAAATGGCGACCCCCTCGTATATTCCGTAGTGGGAGGTCAATGGAGCCATAACCGGCTCCTTTGTGATAAATATCCAATAGGAGCTGAACAGAGCCTGTCGTTTGTACTTACAAAAGGTATAATAGCGATAGCGAACGGCTAGGTAGCATGAAGTAGCTGAGGGGGAGTACAGGAGGAGCATGGGGGAGCCTGTATTGGCTCCCCACACTAGATAGGGCACAGGTAGCCAGAATTGGCTGCCTCGTACCCTCCTTCTAGTATGACATTGATATCTTCAAGTTGATACGCACCAACACAGTCGGCCTTGAGGTAGCACTTTTTGAATGCTTCAACATATAGCCACTTTTAGACGAGGAACTGCCTCTTGTAGATACTACGAGTTGTCTTGTTTAAGCAGTCCTCTCATTTTCGAGACTTTAATATTTATAATGAGGCTTAAGTAATGACAGAAGATCTAGACACCTGGAAGTATAGGACGAAACATTTCAGACCGTGTGCGCGCGTATTAATCCTGAAGACTATTAATCTACTAGTAATCAAAACAAGTAATATTATCCTGATTATAGTACAAATACGAGTAATTAAAGCTATCAAAGAAACTCTACTGTGGTAGATAAACTAGCCATAGGTATCTCTAGAATACCGCTTGGTCTAGAAATATCAGGAATTTCGATTCTAACCCGGGGCCCGGATAAACATCACTGCTTGTGAGGCTTATAGCAGACCCAAAGGTCCGATTTCGTAGGGGTCAGTGAGAGTGCGCCTGGGCGTAGGATGGGTAATCTGAAAATTCAAAATATTGAGATTAGTCTAGTCGAAGTAGAAAGAGAGCGGTAAGATGTCGACTCTTCAACGCCTGGGTATAGGTCGGACTCTAGACCCATAATACTAGAAATAAGACCTAAATATTCACTCCGGAAACTCGGGATGAGAACCTTTAAGGGGAAAAAAAAGGATGCTCCCACTGGGGCTCGAACCCAGGACCTTACGGTTAAAAGCCGTACGCTCTACCTTTGGGAATTATAAGCCGACGTCGAGAGAATGGATCGTCCATGAACATACCAATTGCGCTATAGGAGCATGAGATAAAAATCACTAATTCAATATATATATGTAATTGTCTCTTCTTCGAAACACAAGGTTCGTTGGCACCAAACCACGATCTGAGCATGTTGGTCAACGCTTTTCCTAACATTACCTGACATCATTGCATTGCACCCTGGGTTGCTAACTCGATACATAGCAATCTACCTGGATCCAGAGCGTAGCTCTATTTACGTTTTGGTTCACTAGGTTTCGATAGATTCCAGTTCTCTGTGGATCGGGCATATTGAGAGCAATAATTGGAAGGACCGCAAAGAGTCCGGATAACGGAAGTGATGGAGCATGGACCGAAATATCATTAAGGGGAAGTCAGTTATTCAAATCTACCCGACCGCAGGCCAAAAATGTGACATTGTGACAAGGCAGTCTGTTAGTGACTATGTGCACCTAATTTCTCCTTCACGTGGTATTTGTTGTTCCCATATCCTTCCTTTCTCCATCTCTAATATCTTACTCTTTCGCCTTTATTCTTGGACATCCTTCGCAGGAAGCCTCATTACATATAGTATAGTGATACTCCGTCGTCTTCCCATTCCGACAATCTGCTACAGTGTTCATCTGACACAGTCGTTTATGGGACAAGTTTTCTCGTTTCCTTCCAGTTTCTCTCTGAGTAGTCCAAAACTTTCTGCGTGCAGAGATACCGTCTTTCTCGACATGGTAAGTACATTTGATCTGCATACCATACGCAGGATCGTGGCGCTGTGCATGCGGAGCACAGTACGAAAATGATTTGTCCAGATCATTTTGCTGGTGCTCGACGAAGTGAACAGTAAGAACGACTTCTATTTCACCCTGACTTCGCAACGCCTCCATGTCTTGTTTGTTGGCTTGTTCAATGGCTTGCTCCTGTAATTTGGATTGATTCAGTACTTTTGCTTGACGCTTGGCTTTATTCAATCTAAGATGTGACTCTCTTTGGCGCTGGCTTATCTTATTAGCAATAAGCTCGACGACGGATTGATTGGTCTCAAAAACATGATCAACAGAGGTAATCTTTAGATAGCGCGCCGCCCAGTAGAGAAAAGGCTGATAGATCATAGAAGTCATCCTTTTTGAGGGGTGCGCCAAGTTTTCTTTCTCGATCTCGATATTCTAACCTCAAAGTTCTAGAAAATCTCTTGTTTCTTCAGACAGTCATTTAATCATAGACAAACTCATAGAACTTTATCATTTAAAAAACTTTATTCAATTCTGATACACTTATAACTTTAATTTTAATTTTTATGCAGAATAATGAGTATAGAAGTCATGAAGTAATTTTTGTACAGTTTTAATTTGAACTCAATCGAAAATCTTTGAACTCTACTGAAGAAGAAAGTCTATAAAGTCTATTCGGCGATGAAGCTGAAACCCAGCTGTTTCAGATTTTACTGAGGGCCTGGGTGAACATACTGTACGAAAGAAGGTAATAGGGGGGCTAATATTCAGTATGCCACGCAGATGTGCAGCTGTAATCAAAGCGAAGGGCTGGCATACCAAATATTGATCGGGGAATTATAAGTCATATACTACTAAATAAGTAGCCCAAATATTGAAGTTCCCCAGCTGAATTTGATGGTTCAATGGTTGATGCAGGTGGGGGGTGTATTGGTTGGGGAGCGCGCGACCGTGACTTAATGCGGGGTAGAATACTTTAGCTGCAAACCCTTCGCATTCGCGACTGTGTCACCATTTCACCTCAAACCCGGCGGCTACATAATGATCTACTGGCCCTTTGGATTTCGCTCACCATGGTCACTCATCGAGACTCTTCACGCGCTCAGAGGAAACCGCGGGCTTCGAAGCATAGAGACCAAGGTTCGCTCTCAGTGGTATCCAGCACTGCTGTCCGATCTGACCCTTCACAGGAAAGCGGCCTCAAGGTATTGCGAAAGCAGAACCACAAGTCCGAAGAAGCACACGCATTTCAGGACTTCAAAAGAGCATTGAGAATATAAAGTCTGAGCAGAAACACTCGTCTCTTAGAATAGAAGAGGTATGTACAAATTCACCGTCGTATACCGCCCAGAGCTAACTCAACCTATGTAGCCACGGGGTCGTCCACTTCCACTACCATCGAAAAATCGAAAGCGAACTCGAGAGGCGGAACATCCAGCGAAGCGCGGACCAACCGAGCCGCCTTCAAAGCGTCTTCGACCTTCACTCCCCGCCTCTTCTTGCATACAGACGTATGACCAGGAGGCAGCCAGTGGCCTCAGTGAATCTCGGTACAGCCATATCAGTCATTGGGTACACAAAGGGCAAGTCTGGCCTGACGAGTCTTTCGAAGACGACATGGATCGTCTGCTCGCAAAGAAAAGACCATCCACGGCGTCCCTTCGCCGGAAACGGTCGGAGGCTAGCGTTGTCACCGCTACGACGTCAAGCGATCTACAAGCAGAAAAGAGCGCTCCATACAAGAATCCAAGTTACGAAGCTATACTTGAAAGGGAAGCTGGCAGCCACATGGACCCATACAAGCCAGGCGTCACAGAGGCAAGCGAGAGGCTTTGTCAAGCTCTACTCGACACTAAGCAAAGCTTGCCGAACGATACTATATTCCGCAATGATATCTTCGACGACAGCTGCGAAAGATTACGTGGCAAAAATGAAGCAAGAATCTTCAAAGACTGCACCCCATTAATCGCTCCTTGGGTTGAAGCGTACGCAACGCTTAGCGCTAATCGCGACCTTGACGTTGCGATTGAAAGTGTTAACGAGGGTTGGAACAGTTCATACCCCGTTACGAAGCCTCGTCCACAGTCAGATTATGCAGTTGGTTTCAGACGATCTGCATTCTCAGAGGATCAGCTTCAGAAACTGCAGCCCTATTTAGGGGACCCTTCATTCTCCTCTTATTTCATGAGCACATATTACATGCACTTTCCGTTCTTTACGTGCGAAGTGAAATGTGGCTCAGTGGGACTTGATATTGCAGATCGACAAAACCTTCACAGTATGACCCTTGCGGTGAGAGGCATCGTTGAACTATTTCGGCTGGCGAATCGCGCTCAAGAGCTTCACCGGCAAGTTCTCACCTTTTCAATCTCTCATGATCACGAGACCGTAAGAATTTACGGACATTTCCCTGTGATTGAGGGAACCAGAGTCACCTATTGGCGATACCCACTTCGTAAATATGATTTTACGGAACGGAAGGGCATGGAGAAGTGGACAGCCTATACCTTTGTCAAGAACGTCTATGACATTTGGATGCCAACTCTCCTCAAAAAGATCTCTTCTGCCATTGACGATTTGCGTCCTAAGCTGGATTTTGAACTTTCCCACAAGCCGGGGGCGCAAATTTCGGAGACCTCTGGACTCTCGCAGCAACTTGAAGATCAAGAGTTGGCGAAGGTACCAGACAGCCAACTCGGTCACATTGATTTACAACCAATCACGCCGGACACGTCAACGCAAGCGGAGAAGCCAGCTCCCAAGAAGAAGAAGAAGAACAATGTTGGCTAGAAGCTTGTTGCCACAAGGAAAGTTACAGAGGACAACCTAAGCGAGGACTTGGATATGCTTTTTGGAAACAAAACCCACGTCAGGCTGTACGAGAATCGCATCGGCATGCTGTCTAATCACCTCCAGGGTGTGATGTGGCTGTTGAGCGGGCGCATTAGAAATGGCTTGGTATTCAATGCAGGTTTGGCGTCTTTGTCGTTAGGGTCTGTTTCTGGTCCCTCCATGAGCGAAGCCCTTGATGATTGGATGGGCAAGGACGGTGGCCCAGAAACGGGTCGAGTCAATGTCATCTCTTCTCTCAATAAGAATCGTGCCAGATCTTGTCCGGTGCATGAATACAAAAGCTAGAGGCCCCGGCCGGTGTGAAACTGCCCATTCAAGCAAAGCATCACGAGAGAATTCCCAAATGAAGTCCTGCTCCAGGTCTTCTCTCACCTGCCGAGGTCGGACTGGAAATCAGTTCGACTTTTGTCGAAAGCCTGGTCGATGTTCGCTTTGAACGTTTGAGCTTCGCTTGGCTGGAGGTTCGTCGGTCTCTTTATCTCGACTGCTATTGCGAACTTTTTCTCTTCGTTTTTCTTTTTCTTTCTTAGTTGACATGTGAACTGCTATTTTCGTTCGCAGACGCTCGTGTCATATTCGTCATCAAGACGTTTCGATGCATATCTTCAGATTTCTTATATTTGGTCATTCCTCATCAGCACGTCTCTTCAGTTCGCTCATGACTGATCGCGTCTTGCAACTGTTTCTGCTCAATGCTTTCGTCGACAACTTCACTATCTTCTGCAAGTCAATGATCGGCCTTGTCGTAGCGGTCTCGACGGGCCAGAGATCTAGCTAGATCGCTCTTGCTTGTCATCTTCTTCATATTGGTCTGATCAAGTGCAATCTCCTGTCGATGCAGTTCCTCAGCTTCATCAAACTTTTCTCGTTTGCTGAGCATCGAAGCCCTGAGATTGTGCAGACTTATAGCTATATCTGAATGGTGCTCTCTGAGCACTTTCTAACGCAGCTTCAGTACTTCTCGAGACACTGTTTCTGCCTGCTCGTACTTGTGTTGTCTGAGCAAGATGTCTCTCAGATATTGCTCATGACAGACAACGTGTCAGGATTTTCCGGGCCGCGCACATTCTGGCTCAATTCGAGGGCCCCTCGTTGCAACTTTTCGGCCTCTTCTAATTTGTCTTGAATAGCATCAATAAAATCAGTTCAGGGTGATATTCTATGGTTTCTATTGGTGGACTAAGCGAATACGCTAAAAGTGGCCTCCCGACAGCAGCTAAAGGGATACATAATTCAATTTTCAAAAGCATCGAGCCAACTCTTAATTAATTCGATTCTTTCTAGACTAACCTCCCCCCCCTGTGTGGCGGAATGCCTCGTGATCTGGAACAATTTGACTTCTATGCATCTCAGCATCCGGACATTCGAACATCGTCACTTCCACACACGGTCGCTTAGTACCTGAGAGGCACGTGTTTTACCACGATAAACGAAGGTACCTCCCTATTCTATTCAAGCTCACAAGGGTGGGGCCGTTATGGGTTGGCCCATCCTCCCTGCAGCTGATGGCGATTTCTGTTATCGAATCACACATTCCCTGACTCAATCAACATTGCACTGTTGAGATCAAACCAACCAGAGCGGATGAGATACCAGATGCTGACATTGCGTGGGCCGAGATGATGGACCGTGCCCCCCGAGAAGTTGCTCGTGAAAACAAATCGAACGTTTCTTTCTCAGAAGAAGCATCGAAACATTGCAAATGCACTACTGCACGAAATCAAAGATCACGAGTATTGTCTGAAAGAAGCGACGATTGTGAAGAGTCGTTGACAATGCATGTAGCGAGATTTTTGATGAAACTCTATGAAATAGTAGACCATAAGCGATAAAAGAGTAGACCATGGTGGAGTAAGCGAACCACGATCGCGATAGAAAGGACACTTTACGTCAGTACAAGTGAGAACTAGAAACGCTGAGGGACGCTGGAAAGAGCCTGGCCTCTGGGAGAGAGTAACTTCTGAGAAGTAATTCCTAGGAAGAATTTCCGAGGAGAATACTCCTGGGAGAGCGTGGCTCCTCAGAAAGAATGATTTGCCGAGAATCCGCTCCCAGGAGAAGATTCCTGGGAGACAGTCAATCCTAGTAAAGAAGGGTCCGGAGGATTTCTCTCCCAGGCACGATTCTCTCCTGGGAACAATTTACTAGGAGAGCATGTTTCCCGGGAACCGCTGCCTAGATTGTCCGGCTCGTAGCTCGCGAAGCGATGGAGGCTGTGTTTCAGTTGCTTCTACCTGGAATTGTCTATTTCTAGCTGAAGTAATTCTGGCTCCCTCTCGCGATATTGTTTCCCAGGAGATTATTCCTAGGAGAGAAGTGCTCCTAGGAACAATCTTCTGGGGAACAATATCGTAAATATTGGTGCTGAATCACCTGTATTTGAAGTAGACGGTTAAGCCTGCTAAACGAGCCTCCATCTTTAACAAAGGAGAGACCCCCGGGGGGGGGGGGGC
>JAABUH010000447.1_pt1 | contig 60433 bp, 65 predicted proteins | sample 5559121 | NCBI WGS metagenome assembly JAABUH01 (sample SAMN10711871, study PRJNA513364) | rock metagenome | isolation source: Antarctica rocks | place: Antarctica: Victoria Land, Battleship Promontory nord | collected 2015-12-28 | reverse complement strand
AAAGTGATCAGAGTAAATATGTGATGAAGATTTGAAGTTGAAAGAATCAAATTTGATAGACGATGACAGTGTTGATTTGAGCGCGTCAACATTTGAGGGAAAAATCAATCAAGCAGACAGTATCTGAATCTTGATGAGCATTTAACATGAACTTCATCACAACATGAGAAAGAATTGATGCAAGATCTACAATTGATAAAGATACAGCATTCAGCGCTTCATAATGCACTTTTATTTTGAAAAAGCTGAAACTTTAAACTTTATCTTCAAACTTCTTATCTTTTGTATCAGCGAAGTTTACATCTGTGCAATTTCTAGTTAGCGTGAATTGTTGTCATCTTCGCATCAATGACATCTCAAGGCAAAGTACAAAAGTATGTTTCATTTCAAGATCTCTGAGAATCTTCAATACTCAACTGCAATTCATTCAATTAAAGACTTTGTAGAATGTTATGTGTATTGCTGATTTCTCATGTATGCTTTCGTCATAATGTATTCAGAATTCTAATGTCTGTGCTCTCAACTTTATTTCTCTTCTTTCTTCATAGATTATTTTATTTTTATCATTAAGTCGTTCAACATCTTGTCTCAAGCATCATTCAAATGTCAATCTTAACATCTTGCTGCATATACATGATATCTTTCAGTATGTCACAGCTTTTGTATCTTTCATAGATCATGAGATGACTTGAACGTCATTCAATATCACGCTAAAGCTTTTTCATATTTCACATGTTGTAATCTTTGATGCGAAGTCAATCATATATGCTATGATGTGATGATGACAGAATGATGTTTAGTTAATTGAGCTGATAGACAGACATAAAAAGAAGTAAGACTAAAATCTTGTTAATAAGATCATGATTCAGCGCAGATGCAAAAAGCTTAAATGTTGAGAGTTTGCAGTAGTTCAATGAAGACGTAAATGTTTGACTGAGTTAACGTGTTATTGACTTCATCTAGATTAGACACATGATTTCGCAGCTGAACGAGCTCTATAATAGTATAAATTTTCGATCATCTAGACGTTGAGATAGACTTCTCAATAAACTCTAGATCAGATTGTTTGAACTTCATTATAAGAAAAACTTGATGAAAAATTCTTTCAAGATATGTTTGTGATCTGAAATTTGAACATCATTGCTCAACTTTGCATCACTTTTGAGAACATTTAATCTCATTTATGTATGCTAACAAACAAACTCAATGACAGTTTCAAAATAAATGTTTGATGTGATACAATCAAGGTTGACAGTTGTTGATGATGATAAAAAGATCACGTTTAAACGTTTGAAAGCTGTCTAGATGCGACGTATAAGGCTTAGCGTCTCACATGTTAGCGTGCTTAGTAAGTTTTCAGAAGAATTTTCAGTTCTTTGATAATTTCATTACATTCTTCATGCTATCTTCTCTCTTCGCAGCAGAGTATCATCATCAGATAATTATGAAATCTTTTTGCATTCTTTAACTTTTGAGATGAAGAAGAATGAATTACGTCTCAGTAGATCATCAAGAACAGCAATCGAGATATCAGTTAAACTTTCAACGCATCGTTATATGAGTACTTGAGTAGATAGATCTTCTTCATTTGTCAGTTCAACTTTGATCATTTCATGTTTTTCGTTCACGTCTAAAGATTCTATCATCATAATTCAATAAATGACTCAAACGTTTCTTGAAATCAGTTAATTTCATGTGATTTTATCTTTGTGCATTTTATCTACTACATGTACATGCTTGATGATCAAAATTCAAATAATCAATCTAAAATTTTCAAGAACTTTATAGACTACTAGATGTAGAAACAGAAGAAAGATCATTTTATGTCAACTATCACTGTATTCTTGCTTCTTTTACTTCAACAAAAAATACATAATTCTGAAATTTTCATTCTCTACTCATCGAGAATACAAGTATGAGATGTCAAGATTCATTCTGTAAGACAATTAACAATGTCTGAAGAATAACAATGCGTGATAATTTCAGCTTCAAGATTTTTGAATAAGTCAATGAAGTCTGAATTGTAAATTCTCGCAGCTTTATAAAAAGCAAAAACGTTGTTGATGTTGAACTGATTAATGCATTGTGCAAGATCATTCTCACTAGAAATATCAATCAAATTCTCTGATATTATCTGATTTATTTCAGAGATTGAGCAAGAATTCTGAACAACGTCTGCATTATTGCACATTTTGATATCATCATAATCTTGCATTAAATCTGAATTACAAATGTTGAAGTTGAATGTTGAAACATGAACATAGTCATCTGATTCTTGCATTACAACAGTCAATATGAAACGATAATTTATGTTGATTATGATGACAGCTGATTGAATAGTATTATACAGATCATTGACTTTTATATCTGAGTTCACTGCCACATTAAACTGATTGCAGAAGTTGAACATTGCAAGTTTGTTGTTATTAAATCTTATTGATGATTAGTGCTTTCATCTTTCATGTTAATCAAGTACATACATATTGTCAAATGATTTTTAAGCTGACTTGTCAAGTCAGTCAGCATCAGTGATGTTGTCATCATTGTACTGCATATAGCTGTTTATCTTTAATTCATCATTAACATTGTTGATGAAAGTCATGATAACAATAAAGTTTGTTACTTGTTCATCAGTTGCTTCAGATACTGAAGTGACAGCAAAATTCGTTTTAACATCATCATTAGAATTGACGCTCATGTTGAACTGAAAATTGTCATGTTTGTTGTCAAAAGAAGTGATTATCGTCAATCTAAAAGCAAAATAAATAGCATCTTGAGAATATGAACTTGCAATCATGATCAGCGTAAACGAGCTACTGACAAGAAGCTAAGCTTGAGTCAGATTATTATCTTTTCATTAAGAATTGATAGTTTTACGATGTTGAAAAACATTTCTCAAGTATATTCTGATTAGTTGAATATCTTTGAATCTTGTTGACTCTGAATAGACTGTCTGAGAAGATCAAATGATGAGAATGAAGCTCACTTTATATGTGCAGAACTTATGTATGCAGAACTGCAGTATCAAGTCCGTTGAAATTAAGAACTTCATTCATTTTATTAAATCTTTATTGACTATAAAATATCTGCATAAGTAAGAAGATGTTTGCAAGAAGTTGTATCTGCATGTTTGAAGATCTGAAAGTTACGAAGTCTTGATTTCGACGCGTTTGAATAAACATCTCAATTAGAATGAATGCTTCGCGTTTCATATCATGAGTCGTCATTCACTTTTCTCATTCAATCATCTCATCTTAACAACTTTCATTTATCAACATCATTTTATCAACGCTGATACTATCTTAATTTTGATGATAGCATCAATCATGACTCTGTTATTCAGTAGTTTCAATACGTCATCATCAAGCGTCTTGTAAGCTCTGTTGATCAATCTTTTTAATCGTCAGGTCTGTCACAGTCTACTGAAACATGAGACGAGCAACTCATACATGTAATCAACATCAAAGTCAAGTCTTATGTGTCTTAGCTGAGAATGTGAAATCTCAGAATAATTTGTTGTCGTCAGTCATATCATTCAAGAATCGTTTTCTGCAATACTCAGCAGAAATTCTGCAACTCTTTGAGTCGTTGTTTTCAAGCATTGATTGATCAAGCACTGTCATCATGTTTTTTCTTTTCATGCAGTCAGACGACGAAGTCGAAATTGACAGATGATTCTCTAATGATTCTCTGCAATGTTTTTCGAGTAATTTCTCGACAGACTACACAGTCTTCAAATGTTCTTTATAGAATTTCTCGTATAATTTTTTTCTTCGTGAGATCATGCATGCAATCATCATGAACAGGTGCAGCATATATAGCGAAATCGCAAAAATGATGATGAAGAAGCTAGACATGAAAGTTTTACTTGCTTCTGTCAAAGTCAACAAAATTTCAGTACTCATATCAATTGATTCGATGCTTCACATATTGCTAGACTGTGACAGAGATTCATTCTTGAGTTTCTCGACAACATTGAAAGATCATCATGCTTGAAGAGTTCTTGAAATCATTCTCTTACCTGCTGCTTGTATCAAGACACTGCATTAAAATGAATCACATGCATGATCTCTAAGCAAGCGAAGAAAATACTCAGAACTGAACCTTACATATGTTGATAACATACACACAACAATATTCTACTTGTAGAATAATCATTCGTTTCAGTCTACAAAAAGCATGCGCTTTAGTTACTCTTTCAGATACACAACATCATTCGCGAAGTCAAGACTCACTTACTGTACGAATTAATAATTGTATCAACTTTCGAGCGACTCGCATTGTATCTTGCAACTCGTCGCATGTCGTAAATAGTTCTCTTGTTTAGCAATCAAGATTCTCAAAGTTTCTTGAAAAGACTTCTTATGACTTGATCAATGAAGCAAGAAAGCAACGAAGTGAGCATATAAACATTCTGTAAAAGATAAGAAGAAAAGATGATGATTTATTTAAATGCAATAGTTGATAGTTGAAAGATGATGTGAAGAGAAAGCACATTTCATCATCTGACATTAATCTTCAAGTCACGTTCATCAAATTGCACACATGATGAGTGTAGAATGTTCTCATATGACTTTCATGATCTCATCTTGCAATTTTTTTCTTGTTGATAAATAGAGTTTGTGATCGAGTAGACTGTATCACGAAGAATGTGCGTGATATCATTCATACAGAAAGATTTTTCAAGTCAATTCTTCAATACTTTCACGTTCAGTATCAGCATTCTCACTCTCATTTTGTATTGTTATTTGACAATGTTCAATAATTACACACACTCTTCAAGATCATATTTCAGGTCAAGATATACTGCACTGATCATGTCATAAGATCAATCTTACTGCTTCACGTAGAGACCAGACGCAAAACATGCGTGACAGCTGTAGTCACGCTTTATTCACGCAGAAACATGAAGCAGATGTAGAATATCATCGTAAAACTATTTTATCATTGCGCGCAATGATGTCATTGAGTACTTTAAACATTGCTACAACATCTTGATCATCTATTAATTCAGAGCAGAGTCTTATCATTTTTTAAGTATCATCAAGAGAACATATTGTGCAAGTTTCACATTCAATCATCTGTCTTTTATCATGTTGTGTAATCTTGTTCTTTGTCTTGATTTCTAAGACTGTCTCGCTTAAACACAGAGAGCGATAATTGTCAATTTAATTACAGTAAAAAGACTTTTTCTTTCATCTTTTTTGTCTCTTTTTGATCTTTCAACGTCATTTCAGAAATTGATACTTTCACAATATCATTAAGTAATTGTTTATCAATGTTTATCAATTCTGTGCATTCTTCATTCAATGATGAGAACAATCTGATTTCTCATTCTATTATTGCAAATAAACATTTTGCTGATTTCAGATCTTGCAAACTTCATCAACACATTGATAAAGCTTTGATCAAATGACATGAATGTTTGAATTTTAAAATCTGATATCTATGCTTTGCACTTGTCTGATCAATGATAGACTGTCATGTTCTGCAATCTTTCTTTATACTAAGTAACTTGTAGTAGCATTCAAATATCTTTGAACTTGACAAAGCAGTTGTAAAATTTATCAACAGATTCAAACATTAAATCATCATCTTCAAATGAACTTTTAATCAATATTTGTTCATTAAATTCAAGATTCACATCAAGCTTCTGATATAAACAGATCTTTTATCATGACATCTTTTCATTCATTTTTGATGAAGTGAATTAAAAGATATTTTGAAACATCGTTGCAGATTATGATGCAAATTCATCAGAAAATATCGATTTTCAAAATCTCTTTTAAAAAGCTATCAATGATGAGATTAATGAAATATGATTTCTTCATCATCACTGACAGTTTTAACAGATAACTTCTCAACATTGTACAATCATAATATCAATAGTCTTGAGATTACAAAGCAATCAGCAGTAATCTACATACTTGTGAATATATACATACTCAACTCTTTAATATAACTCTATATTGATACAATGTTAATGAATAATTCTTTAAGTTCATCAGTACTTAAAGTTGAGTAAATTTAAACTGTCTTTCTCTCAGTAATTTTATTAATATTAATCAATGATAGATTGAATTTCAACAACAATATTCTTATATATGAAAAGAATTTAAATCAGAATTCAACTATCAACTTTTACATTGTCATTAAAAATATGCAGCTCAATTCTAACAACATTAACAAAGATACAACTTTCACAATCTTGAATTGAAGTGTTAATCAAGTTATTCAGTTAACTAATCTGATGTTTAACATGCTCAATTATTCATTGATTCATATTGATATTACAATGTCAGAAGAAGATTTAAACACTGTAATGAATGACTTGACTTTCAATGATGATGCTGTTGACATTAATATGAATAATCAGCAATATGAAATCAAGACTGCTACTTTTAATAAATGCATGACTGAAATATGCATTATTCATTGCTTTGCTTGTGTGTTTCTTGACATAATATTTGAATATAACAACATCAACATTGATATGTTATTTAAACATGATCAATCAATAGTTCTTTTGAACTTAACTGTCAATAACATTGACACAGTGATCAATATTTTTGCTAAACAAATTGAAAACAGCTTTCTTGTGATCATTAATTTTCTAGCAGAATTCAGTTTAATCAGCGTAGTTTCAACTAACGACATTTTCATTCTTGTTGAAAGCATTTTCAATACTTGAATATATGATAATGCTTATACATTCAAAGAATCAGATACAGAATTTTATTAAAACAACATCATTTATGTTACATTAAGATTCTTATCTTTATTCTTGAATGACAAGTACTTTGCTATGCAGTTTTCAACGTATCAGAACTATGATATCAGTCAATTCATCAACATCAAGCAAATTGCTCAATATTTAATGTATGAAGATGAAAGTTCAAATAATATTAACAACTTGAATATCATCATTGCTATATATATAGAGTGCAAGATTCTTTTCTTTCTTCACAAAATATATATCATAACTTTCATTTTTTACTTTTCAGCTGATATCAGAGTTATTAATGAAGTCTGAAGTATCATTTTCACAATGAACAACAATTTCTATAATTTTGATGCATTGAAAGTGATGATCAGAGTTGAAGTTAGTGATAATAAAGACATTGTGCAGTTTTCAGACATGCTTTTCATTGTGACAGATGTTTTACAAAACTGTATATTCTTGAAGATGAACATAGCAAATCATTCTTTTGAAGATGTAAACTTCTGAAATATTTATTTTCATGTGACTAAACAATCACAACGCGCGCAAAACGAATTTTTGAAAAGAGCATTACAAACGAGAGAGTAAAAATCAAGTAAATGAATAGATGATGATGAATTGCATGAACAGCAGTAATGCTGATTCAATGATGAACACGAGCAGCATTGACTTATCACACAAAGACAGCGACGCGAGATCTAAATGCTCACGCAATGATGAGATGAACATTATCAACATCATTGATCTACTAACACAGACATCAATGTTAGAGAAAAAGAAGAACAAAGATCATTCATGAAAAGAAGTGACTTTAGAGTTGATTCAATGTCTTTGAAATGTTTCAGAAAGAAAGATTGAAAGTTAAGATGCATTCATTGCGAAGAATGTACAGATGTTGAAGACATTCATTCAACTTCTCAATAAACAACTATAAACACAAGAAAATACGCGTTTCACATTCAAAACATCATCATGAGTCGATGTAGCAAGAGAAGATGAGATTCTAGTGAAAATAGTGAAAAGAAAAAAGATGAAAAAGATACAAAAGAGATCGATCGATCAGATCTTTCAGAAAATTGCAAGCATGTCGACAACGCAACAAGATCTAATAATGTCGCTTCGCAAGCTTGAAAGTGAAGACATCGCACTTCACGCGATGAGTTCAGAAGCTTGAACAGCTTTAGAAAAGTCTCAGACATGAATAAAGAAAATTGCAGACTCAGCGCACATAGTGTGTAGAAGCTTCGCGATACTAGCACATGATGTATGCATCACACTAAACACAAGCAATCAGAAAATGATCATCAAAAGACTGATAAAAGACAACGCAAGACTTCATGAAGATCTAGAGATGCTAAGAATAGCTTGATTCAAGAGAGTAATTGAGAGTGAAAAGACTCACTCATCGTTCATCATAGAGATCATAATCAAAATGATGATGAATCAACTGCTAGACGTAGACATGCTGAACTTATATCAAGAATGCTCATGCAAATTGTTTGAAAAGAACTGTTGTATCACACAGTGCTTTAAATGCTTCAATTTTGATTATATGACTAAATTCTGCAAAAACAAAAAGCGTTGCTTCAAATGTGCAGACAAGCATCACACTGAGAGATACGTTGTGTTGATGAATAGAAGATGATGCGTGAACTGCAATGATAGTCACGAATTCTGAAGATGTTCATGCTTCAAATAAAAACTGCAGATAAAGCAATCAGAAGAAATCTTTTAAAACAGATTGATCAGATACTTTGTAACATCAAAAGATAATCATTCATTCTCTTCTTTCTTTCTGAACTTCTTGAGTTCAATGAATCTCTTGAGTTCAATGAATTTATCGAATTCAATGAACGTCTTAATGATGACAAGCAGTCGAGATGTTGACGAGTCAACATGACAAGTGATGAAAGTCAAGAAGAGATGAATCGATCGCTCTTCAAGCGTGATTAATGACTCAGAAAACATGACATCTGAACAGACACAGAAGCATCAAATCAGAAAATGTGAAAGACTCTTGATGATTAAAAGCATACAAAAAGCTGTCTTTGCACAGAGTCAACAGCAGTTACAGATAACTTTATGATAAATCAAATCTTTCTGCGAATTCTACAGTATAACATCAGAAAGTCATTGAAAATTCAGAAGTCATTTCTGATAGACAGAGAAATTCGCGAATTTGACATAATAGTCATTCAGAAACAGAGTTGCAGCGTTAATGCTTTGCAGATGTTTAACTTAATACACAACTTCTTTCATTTAGTGAAAGACTCATCATTGCAAGCAAGAACATTCATCTATGTCAACAAGCATTTAAAATTCGATCAATGAATGATGAAAATCATTGAATTGAACATCTGTTCAATTAAGCTACAAACTAGCAATTTGAAGAGTGAAATGCAGACGTTACAACTTATAAACATCTACAATTCATGTTCGCTGTCTATTATCTTCACAGAAGAATCATCTACTATTTCTCAATTGAATGAACTAATCAAAGATGACTGCAAACAACTAATTGTAGAAGATTTCAATCTGCATCACTCACACTGAAGAGACAGAAAATGCTTTATTCATCATGCAGTGACTGATGCTCTCCTAGATATCATTATAAACGCAAGACTAAAGTTACTGCTTAAGTTAAACACAGTTACTAAAGAGATTCACAATCAGCTCACAACAATAGATCTAGCATTTAACAGTGAGAAAATACAGTTCATGATACACAAATGTGAGATGAGAACTGATTTGCATCAAGAATCTGATTATCTTTTGATCATCATGAAGTTATGTCTACGCACATTCTTCGTGCAGCTCACGACTCATCGACTATGAAAGAAAATGAACATAGAAGTATTAAATGCTCATTTAAAAATACATCTTCTCATCAATTGTTTTCTCAATGACAAGACAGCAATAGATAACAGAGTAATTGAGATCACTCATGCATTACAAGAAGTCATTGAAAAGTTTACTTCTTGAACAAAGTCATTGAATTGAGCACAAGACTTTTGAAATCAGAACTGCTTGAATGTAATGATGAAATCATGATGACTATAAATTGTATGAAAAATGCAGAGTACGCTGAGAACATGAAATGACTATCTGAAACACAATGATCGCAAAAACAAGATCATTAAAGAAACAAAACATTCACATTTTAGATCACAGATGCATGAGCTGAGCAATGAATTGAAATCGATTTGACGCTTTGCAAAATGAGTCAGAATTGAAAGTCAGTTACTCAAAAAACTTTCACAGTTTTCGTCACTAAAGAGCGATGATTTCAATCACACAGCAAATTTATTTGAAGAAAAAACAGAGATGCTACAAAAGAAGTTCTTTTTATCATCATCTCAAACAGACATAAGTGATATTTTGAAATCATTTATATTGCTGACAGTGGCGTTCAATGCAGTCTTATCACAAGATGAGATGAGACAGATGATTCAATGAATAAAAGTTGACAAAGCATCAGACGCATTCAAAATTTCAAATAAAGTGCTTCAGATGAACTTAATGAAACTGACTTCAATACTAATCAGCTTGTTCAACGCATGTGTAATTCATAAATATTACTTGAAGCAGTTCAAAAAGACTCAGATGATAGTACTACACAAATCAAAGAAGAGCGACTACATTGATTCAAAGATGTATCAATTCATTGTTCTGTTAGACATCATGAATAAAGCACTGAAATCAATCATGATCAGAAGATTAAACGACATTGCTGAGACTCATCACATGTTTTCAAACGCTCAAATGAGAACTAGACGCAAGTGATTCATGATTTCAGCGCTGAATCTACTAGTAGATCAAGTACATGCAGTATGAGACTGCAAAATCAAATACGTAATCTTCATGCTTAGTCTAGACATCATCAATGCATTCAACTGTGTCTTGCACATCAGACTTCTACATACACTGAGAATGAAAAAAACATTGAACTACATAGTTGAATGAATTCGCAGCTTTCTGAAGAACAGAGAATTATCGCTGACATTCAATAAGCAAACTAGCTCGATGCGATGAATAAACATTGACATATCACAGAGATTCTTCATATCATCAATTCTCTTTCTATTTTTTAACGCAAGTTTAATCAAAAAATGCAAAGCATTAGAAATCAAAATTGAAGTGCTCAACTTTGTAGATGACATCAATATTCTGATCTATGACAGAATCACGAAATCAATCTGTAAAATGCTAAGTCGAGCACATGATGTCTGTGTGAAGTGAACTCAAACTCATGATGCTACGTTCGCTTCAGAGAAATATGAATTCACACACTTCATTCGTAAGTCAAAAAGATTTAACATGATGACTAGTCTATGCATAGAAAACTCAGTAGTAAAGTTGAAGTTAGATGTATAAATTCTTGAAGTTCAACTGAACATAAAACTTCAATAAGATTCACATCTTCAACAAATAGAAGCAGATCACGTCATCAAGATGCTGATGCTTAATCATCTTGAAGTCTTTACATGAAAGACTACATTCATAAAGACGAGACAGATATACTCAGCAGTAATAAGATTGAAAATGACGTTGGAAGCATTCATATGACATCAACATGATAAAGAAGAAAAATTGTCGAGCATGAAATGAAGACTAGAAGTTCTTCAGAATCAAGCGCTACGTCACGTCACAGACATCTTCAAAAAAGTAAATATTAAAATGCTAAAAGTCAAAACATATATTTTCTCACTTCACATTCATCTGAACAAGCTACAGAATCAGGCTACGCTACGCAGTCGAGTCAACGACAGAACGCAAGAGACTCAGCGAGCATGCAAGATCATACGTGCTCATCTATTAAAAACTAATCAGTTTATTTCTCACTCTTCAATCTTTAAAAAGATGACATTTCTAAATGTTTCAATTCATGAAGAAGCGAAGATATAGTCTAGATGCAGATGACTCGATTCTTCAACGTTGATCTTAACATATGAATATGCAATTGCACAGTTTCATAAAAGTCAATGAAATCTTTGATGAAAAAACTACAAGAAATGCATAGTAAATATTAATGCAATCTCTGTTCAAAGGTTTTATCTATTCAAGAAGTCAGTAAAAATGCATGATGATTTTCAGAAAGTTGAAAGCATGCTTGCGACTTACATCAGAACTGAATGCATAGAGCTAAATGTTTATCTGCACTCAAGAAATGTATTGAGCGCGAATAGTCTTTGATGTGACTACGAATGAAGTCATCAGATCGTCAAGCATATTCTGATGCACTGCTCAAACTAAACGCATCTTCGATTGAATATGCTTCAAGACGTTGACTTCACGAACTATTGAGTCATCATCGCAATCACAAAGAGTTTCAAAGTGACAGCGAGAATGATGATAAAAACGAAGCTTTTGAAACAGTTTAAAGTGACAAGAGCACTCATTCTCTAACGTGCAATCATCGCGAACAAATTTGATACATAGTCTTAGCTTTATCATTTCGGCTGCGTGTAGCAGTCGCATAGATAGTGAGCGATTTTCTACCTTAGAGAATTTTGTTCACTCGACACATATAGCATAGATTTTCCTCATGAATTGATTTAATCAATGTCACAAGAATGTATGAATTTATTATTATTATTATTATTCATTTTCATGTTGAAGATTAGTATTATTTTGATCATTTTCAGAAATCTTGTTAATGTAATAATTGCAAATACTGTTGACTTAAAAGTTCAAATAAATTGTGCAAGATCATTGATATTCTGTAAAGCTGCTTTTCTGATATTACATTTAACTTCTATCTTCTCAATGTACATTGAGAACATGTAAGCTTGAACTGTTGATCATGATCTTGATGATGAGCATGATCAGATTATCTCAACTGATTGCAGAATGCTTGTGAAGACTACTGCAACTACATGAATTCATGACATGATGATTAAGCACAACACGTTATATTAGTATAACTTTAATCAGACACAGAATGTCTTTGTTGATATGCATGAATTGAAAACATCATACTGACAAGATGACAATGAAAATTTAAATTTGACTTCTGCATCATGAATCTCATTCAACATTTATGATGATTTCAATTTCTTTGATTGTGATGTTGATGATTTTGAGTATCACATGATCTTATTTAACATCTTGAGTGAAAGTTTCAATATTTTTATTTATGATTCTGCTTTTTGAATTTTCTTTAATAATCATTCAAGTTCTGATGATCAGTCTTGCAAGAACACATGTCAGATCAATGAATATAATGTTGTTAATATCAAGAGTTTTTATTGATTTAATGTCAGTATTCATTCAATGATTAACATGATCATGAAGAATGAAGCTGTTCTTGTATCAGCGATCAACAATTCGAGATCATAAAATGAGTCTGTCACTGCTTTTCTTTTCAAGTTGAACTCTTGAGTTACATGAGAGAATACTGCAAGATATCTTAAAAGCATCTTTTATAAGAAAGAGAAGAAAGAAGAACAGCACTTTGAACATTCAATGTCATCATGTTCTTATGTCATATACTGAGTTCTTAGCGCGAGATGTTATAAAAGTATCTGTCGCTGTTACGATATGTATGATTCAACATTTAGATAGATTTAATTGCTCTTTAACAATTTAACGTTCTAACATCTCATGCAACAGAGAGTCAAGAAATTGAACTCAATAATATTTCACGTCTGATGATGACTTCAACATGTTCAATTCAATTCATACACAAGTCATTGAAGAAGAAGCACTTTTTACATAATACGTATCTTTGTTCTTCACGAGATCACGTTCATCAAGTGTAAGAATATACGCTTATGATGCATCTCATTGATGAGTATTCGAAGTTCATGAATAACTGTCTCATTCATAAATCGAGACTCTGTTTGATGAAGAATCTCACTTGATGATTGATGAAAATCTTCATCAATCGAGATATTCATTCATGAATGAGACAGTTATTTATGAATTTCACAATTACATAAAAGTTGAAGCTATTCTCATTTTCTACTATGACTAGCTAATCACTTATTCAGCAGTCTACTTACGTTGCTGATGCTTGCTTCTTTCTTTTATCAATCTCAAGTCACGCTGTCGATGATTCTTCTGAGTTTTAGTCTTTATAGATGAGATGTTTAAATAATCAGATAAATTCTTCTTATCTTCATGATAAGCAATGAAGCACTTCATATTAACTTTATAGCAAGCACATCTATGATTCTGACATAAGAATCTTTCATTCTTACATTTGCAGTGAACAAACATCTTCTCTGCAATGCTTTTCTGAGCAGTAGCGTAGTAAAGACTAATCTTCTTAATAAAGAGTGACTTTGATATATTCAGATCAATGTTGTTAATCATCTCATTGAGCTTCAAGATAAAATAATTTTTATTCAATATATTGTAATTTATCTATATAATGTAGCTATTTTCGAAGACATGTAAAATTTAACTCAGCAAACGTTTGTCATTGATGAAAGCTCTGTTCAAAGCAGAAACAGCGACGTTAATTTTTTAATAAAGTTCAAAGACATGAATAAAGCGTTGCTTGTTGTATTGATGTATGAAACGCTCATTAATTTATTTTAAATTGATCTGAATCTAATTTTATAAAGTCGTTGAACTGACTTTTGACTTGAAAAGCTTGAAGTATTTCAGATGCAAAGAATTCAGATGAAAAAACAACATATCAATATCTGTATCTGCATCATGATTAAATGACGTGTTAAATAGTAAGTCATCACTTTTCTTTTCATCTTTCTTCTTTTCTTTCTTCTTCGTCTTCTTCTTCATTTTTTTCTTTATCTTTTTTCTCAGTTAAATTTTCATCTTCAACTGAACTTCAGTTTATTCATTTAACGTATTGATTTAAGCGATAACAGATTTAATTATCTGAGTATGTATAAGTTTTTTTGCAGTTAACTGATTTATCTTCTCATTAATTATTAAATCATCGTCGTTGTCAATTATCTTTAAATCTTTAATTACTGCTTCTGTTAATTAATGAAGATTAATAATCACATGAACATAAATGACTTTGTGATTAAAAATAATTTCATAAAACGTGTGTTTAATGACTTGCTGAAATGTATTATTCATTTGTAAAGTCGTTTCGTTTAAGTTATTCGCTCAATGCGTGCTTTCATGAGTTTTTTTTCATGTTTGCAGTCTGATTTTAATTATTTCATTAAACTGTTTAATCAGACTCTGAGTTCTGAATGTACAAGATTTATTATTTATAACTTTAACTTTGAAGAATTGAAGTAGCTTCAAACATATATCTTTGAACTTCGTATCATTGTCGCTTTAAAGAATTTTCATTTACTCAAAAGTGCAAATTTAAAAGTTGTTGAATAGTGGTACTACTGGTGCTGGTATCCGTGCCCCCCACTTTCGCTCAGTTCTTCGCTTAGTGCTCACCAGCCATACACCACTTTCAGCCATGCACCACTAAATTCAACTACCCATTATATACACGTCGATTTTTGAGCAATTGCTTCAAAATAACCCGCCATTTCTTCTGATAAGCCTGAACGAACTTAATGCGAGCAGCCCTATGGGGCTTAGTAGCCCTGTAGCACTTCTTTAGTGCATTTAAATAACGCTTTTCCCAGGCCTCTTCGCGCTGCTGCTGCCTCTCGTCCTTCAATTTCTGTCTATCTTGAGTCATACTTCGAGCATCTTTGACGTACAAGATGCCTTCGATTTTGAGAATCTTATTAGACTGCTTTTTGCGTGCTTTGCGAGCATTTTCAGCGACTTCTATTTGGCGGTATATCCTTGCCCTCTTCACTGATGCATTCGATGCTCGTCAATGACTCTCTATTATTCGGATCCTTGGAGTAAATTCTTCTATTTGGATCTACAGTAACAATTCAATCGGAGCGTGCAACGGTGCAATGCTCATACGATAGCCGGTTTCGTGTATCATCCTTCGTTATATCATATTTGACCATCATCTCATTAAACTCATCAAAATGAGTCTGTAGTACTTCCGGATCATGCGCGTTCTTTCTTTCAGCTGCTAAAGACTTTCGTTTAGCTTTGAAGAGATCTGACTGACGATCTAACCATCGTTTGGCTCATTGAGCGTTCAGTAGAGCTGAAGAATTTCAACGAGCAAAGTCTTGAGCACGAAGGGCGTTTGCCGTTGATTGCATCATGTGTAGTCTAGCTGACAGGCCTAACTGATCCACTGTAGTTAAGTATTGCCGTAAAGCTGACTCCTGATCAGGTTTTCAAGCTCTGTCATGCAGTCCTCGTACTGATGTTTTGGACTGATAACCTCGTAGTCTAGATCGAAGTCTGTCATATGAAACACGAAACTCGCGCGCAATTTCGGCTCGATTAGGATTTTCACGCGTGTTTATGGCGTCAATAGCCTTCTGAATGCGACCCTCGATGATAGCGTAATTAGCAGCCATGTGGTTGAAATTTGGTGGATTTTTGAAGGTGATGGATCAAAAATATGAAGATTTAGTGGTGCATGGCTGAAAGTGGTGCATGGCTGGTGAGCACTAAGCGAAGAACTGAGCGAAAGTGGGGGGCACGGATACAGCAACTGTGTAGAGAGCGTCAGCTACGGTACTGACTCAGGGCTGACTAAGTCCGCAGGGCCTAGCCGCAGCATACTCTTAGCCCGAGCTCTCGAGGTAGCTACAATACAGACCTTTTACCTTCTGCTACCCGCCATAATATGACCTACGAAGTGACTACCGACCTAGTATTCTAATATTCTAACGTTTAAAACTTTAATTAATTAACTTATTTTACAAAGAAAAAATGTAATTAAAAGATAAAGTTTTTAATGTTTAAACAATTAATATAAACGAAATTAATAAAGTTTATTAAATTCTTCGTAACTGCGTTTAAAGCAGTAATCTTATTGTTAAATTTATAACGAAGTTTTAAATTTATTATTTTAATTAAATATTTAATAATTCGTTTTAATGCAACGTCGTAATTTAACGTTAAATTAAAAGAATATTTACTGCATTTATGTTAGGGACTAGGTGTAACGGTTGTCCCTTTAACAACACAAGGTATATACAGAGACCAAACAGTAATCACTATTACTAGACTTGAGGTCTGGAGATAGCTGAGACAATAATATGTATTGACTACTTACATGAGTTGAGCACGAAGCTCCTATCTAAGGAAACGACCATCGTTATATAGACATAGGAGATTCGTGCGATCGCCTGGGTCGCTGGGTGACCCCGTCGACCCAGACCCTGGATCATGAGGGTCGCTCCATGATCCCAATGATCCCATACAACGGATCATTAGCACGTGACCATGACCTTACTAGCTCAGGGTCCACTATGCTGTGAACTACGCTTTATCCCGCCGTAGTTCCTATCCCAACCCGGGCCGTGTCCTAACACTAGGGCTATGTTCGAAAGAATGTAGCCAAAGCTTGATATTGGTATATACAAAGAGGTTAACTTGCAGAGCAAACCTACTGCGATACCCAGCTTCTCTATATAGGAGCCCCATTACCCCCTTGCCCCCTTGTCTTCCTTAACAAGCCAGAGAATTGACCAACCAACCAGAGGATTGACCAACCAACCAACCGATTGACCAACCAACCAACCAACCAACCAACCAACCAACCAATGGGTATAACCCATAACAGAAATGATTCAAGAACTCAAGAGCATAAGCGAAATTGATAACAAATCAGAAAAATATCTTGATTCAGAGCTTTATATCAAAGAGCGAGAAAACAAGTTGAATCAGTTCATCTTTGAGCTGAAAAGCAAGTTGAAGTTGAACGTAAATCATTATTCAATCTTTGAGTCTCATCTGCTGTATGAATATAATCGTTTAATGAGAAATGCTGTCGCTCAAGCATTATTGCATATGATCGCTCAGCATAACAAGCTAGTCACGATTAAGCAGTTAATCATCTTGTTAAGACAAGTTTTTGATAATTTGAACAAGCAAGAGATCACTCAGCGATTTATTTTAATTCTAAAAATGCAAAATTGCATCTTCATGAAATATTTATTCAATTTTCAGTAGTATATTGATGCAATTGAATATGACATTGTAATTTGAAAATTCAATCTGAAACATGAATTATTCAGCGAGCTCAAAGCTTTATTGATTCAGATGAACATCAGCAGTCTGATTTATGAGCAGCTGATTATCAAATGTCAGCAATTGAATAGTCGATATCGCGTCATGATACAGATTTCTCTTAAGTCAAAAGCAATGATTCATTCTGTCTCTGTGATCTCTACAGTTCTTGCGTCTTTCGTCAAATATGTGACATTTTTGACAGATTCAGAGATTACGATCTTGAACGCGAGAAATTTCATGAACTTATCAATCAGCAACATGAAGAAACGAGACTCATTGATTCTTGAAGAGCATCAGTATCACATGATCAATCATCTGTGCTTATACTGCAATAAATCTGAGCATCAGACTGTGATCTGCAATTCAAAGCTCAAGATTCAGCTATGAGTCATCTTCTTGTTCATCTTTGCAATCTCTATCAACAATCTCACTCTCAATACTTCTCTCGTCTTGAAAAAAGTCTAGTCTTTGTATATAATCACTCACAGAGACAATTGAATAGTCTGAAACTCTCTGCACTCTCAGTTAGCTTAATTCATTAATTTAAAAAAAGATAAACAATGATCATTTTATGCTCTCAAGTAATTTAGAAAGCAATAAAATCAAAGTCAATCTTTCTATTTTAATTGATATTGACGTCATTGATTATGCATTTATTGATGATTCTTCCACGCAAAAACATTCTCTTTTCTATTTTTCTTTATCTGAATCTCATATTCTTCAGAAATTTGATGATTAATCAGTTGTATTCAATTCAATCATTCATTATGCTCTTGTCAAACTTCAAGTCTCAAGTGAAGAGCTTGAAGAAACTCTCTTTTATGTCATTCAACTTTCGCAATTTTCAATTGTTCTAAATCTGCTCTGATTAAAAAGTCATAAAGCAATTATAAATCTGCATCATAATCAGCTCATCTTTAAATCTTAAGTCAACTCAGAACTCGTACTTGAAACTCTCTCAAGCATCTTGATCTCAGCTGTGTCAGTATCAGTTTCTTCGACATTTTTGCTTCTGAAGTCTCTGAAGATCTACGCTATAGATAGTGTTTCGTTCATGCGATTCATTAGAAAAAAGAATCATGATCTGTTTGTCGTATTCATGAGAGATATCGACAAAGCTCTGAAAATCATGTCTATCATTGATTCTGTCATGCTGTTGTTTCTTGAATATCACGACTTTCTAAACATTTTCTCTTGCGAATTGATGAACACTTTATTTGAACGACATTTCTATAATCATAAAATTCAGCTGCAGAAGAACAAAACTTCTGTCTTCAAATCTTTATATGACATGTCTCAAGATGAGCTTCGAATATTGAAGAAGTATCTGAAGAATAATTTGATCAAAGACTTTATTCAAGTCAGCTCTTCTTTCACGATCTCTTTGATACTATTCATTAAAAAATCAAGTGAAGAATTCAGATTTTGCGTGAATTATCAAGATCTGAACATCATAACAGTTAAGAATCGATATTCATTGTCTCTCATTCGAGAAACTCTGAATCGATTGACTAAGATCAAGTATTACATCAAGTTAGACATCATTGCAATCTTTGATAAACTGCGAATGACTTATGAAGATGAGTGAAAGATCGCTTTTCAAACACGTTATAAATTATACGAGTACAACGTTTTATTCTTCAAGTTCATGAATGAATTATCATCATTTCAGAACTTCATTAATGACACTCTGCATGACTTTTTAGATGTTTTCTGCATCATGTACATGAATGATATTCTGATCTATAACAACAGCAAAAAGAAGCATACTCAGCATGTTTATCAAATACTAGAATGACTCAGAATCATTGAACTACAGATAGATATTGAGAAATGCAAATTTTCAGTTATTGAAGTCAAGTATCTAGATCTGATAATCATCATCAATGAAATCAAGATGAATTTTGAGAAGATCAATGTCATCATGAATTGAGCTGCACTTCAAGACATCAAAGATGTTCAGAGCTTTTTGAACTTTGCTAACTTCTATAAACGATTTATTAAGAAGTTTTTCAAGTTGATTGACTTGTTGACTGTCTTAATCAGAAAAGATCAGTCATTTAATTGAATTCAAAAGTGTCAATTCATCTTCGATCGACTTAAGCATGCATTCATCATCGCTTTTATCTTAATGCATTACAATTCAAATCTATCTATGACTGTAGAGATCAATGTCTTCAACTATGTTATGATTGAGATCATGTCTCAACGAAATGATAATGATCATTTAAGACTCATGATTTATTTCTCTTTCAAAATGCTACTTATAAAATGCAACTACGAGATTTATGACAAGAAACTTCTAGCTATAATCAGAGCTTTTGAGAAATGAAGATTCGAGTTGAAGAGAACTTTAAATCTTGTTGAAGTCATTTTCGATCACAAAAATCTGAAATATTTCATGACAACAAAGCTGCTTAGTCGAAGACAAGTCAGATGATCAGAATTTCTCTTTCAATTTAACTTCAAAATCATGTATCATTTGAATGAATTGAACACTTGAGTCGATGCATTCACACGTCGATCAGAAGATCTTTTCTTGAACGAGAGAAATAATCATCGAGAACATCAGTGATAGATCATGCTAAAATCAAAAAATCTGAAAATTCAAGTCTTAATTAATGTTCTCGATGATAATGACTCAAAAGCGCTTGATGAGAGTGACTTGAAGATTAAATCAGTGATCTCTGAGCAGATTGAATCATCTGAACAGTTTGAATCATCAGAAGAGATATCTATAAATGAGCTAGAAGAACAATTCTTCGTGATTTATTTCTATAATGAATGAATATATATCATTGTAACTGCGTTAAGAGATGATCAGCGAAAGCTTAAAGAGTTTTTATTAGCGAAATGTACGCTGCGAAATGATCGAATCTACTATAAAAATAGATTACTGATACTTGAAGATGAAGAACTGCGACTACGTCTGCTTCAGTTAAGTCATGACACGTCTATTGCGAGTCATTCAAATAAAGTCAAGATCTATGAAATACTCAGTCATCATTATTACTGACTCGAAATAATCGAGTCAATAGCTCACTTCATATGCAATTGTCATTTATACTTTCGAGTGAAAGTTTCTAGAGAAAAATATCAGAGAGCTTTGAAGTCTCTTGATGTATTCAATCATTGCTGAAAAGACATAGTCATGAATTTCATCATAAAATTATCTGAAAGCAAGAATCTGAACGAAAATTCGATAATCAATATCATGATAGTCGTGAGTAAACTATTTAAACAAGTGCATTATGAGTTTATGAATGAAATTACAGCTCTAGATACAGCTTGAGTCTTTTATCGTTCAGTTTGAAAACATCATAAATTATCTAATTCAATCATCTTAAATCGTAAAACTCAGTTTATTAATCACTTTTGAAATGAACTTTGCACACGATTAAAGATTCAGACTCGATTGTTAACTGCGTTTCATCTCAAAATAAATGATCAAATCAAGAATGCTAACGACGTTTTGAAACAATATCTTCGAATCTTCGTGTTCTTTCTGCAGAATGATTGAGCTGCTTGACTGTCATCAGCTGAGTTTATCATCAACAATCATTTCTTCAAAAGCACTCAATGCATGTCGTTTCTGTTGGAACCGTGCCTAGAATCTAACCACACTGCAGCGAGGTAGTGCATAGCTGGGTAGAATGTTTGATCAATAGAGGTAGCTCTAACTAGGAAACTAAGAATACAGAAGGAAGAAGACGGTTCCGAGCTGTATTTATAGTAGGGCGAACAAAGGGGCGAAGTAGCCGGTTTGCTACTAGCTTGAATAGATGGAATGTTCCCGCATATTCCGTCCCGGAACATCGTTGTTCCTTGACCACATACCGAAATCCCTAGAGCCTATTGGCTAGGCCCTATTCAATGCCGACACGCTTCGTAACAGTTTCTAGCTAACTTTGAACAGCATTCTTGAATGAGATTGAAATCAAAGAAAACTCTTGCGAACGTTATTAAACATTCAAATCAAATACATGTTGATCTGTTTATTCAAAAAATGAATTAAATCAATGAAATTCTGCGAGAACAAATGACTTTAGCTCAAGCATCACAGAAGCGATTTGCTAACGCTCATCAACAACACGCACTCAAGTATGCAGTCAATGATCTAGTTTGATTAGATGCTCACAATTTAATGACTCAATGATTCAGCAAGAAGTTATTTGATAAATTTGAGAAACTCTTCAGAATCATCAAAATCATTAGTTCTCATGCTTATCAGCTAAAATTGCTCAATTAGTGATTCTGTCATGACATTTTTTATATCAATCTGCTTCAATCTGCAGTCAATGATCTTTTATCTGAACAAATATTCTTCATATCATTTTCAATAGTCTTCGTTGAAGAGATAATTAGCTGAGAGATGAACGAAATATTAAACTTTCGAATAAAAAATTCTCAGCTAGAGTATTTAATTAAGTGAACGAGAATAGAGAAAAACAGTTGAATAAAGTTTGTGAATATGATAAATGTCATCAAGATCATGAACGTCTATCATGCTCGAAATTCTGATTATTTAAATAGAAATTCTTGAATCGCTTATGTTCAGAAAAACAGCGACTTTGAGTATGAGCTTGAGAATTGAAAGTCTCGCAGAAGCTTCGACTTTAAAAAAAGATTTATTGTCATGATTTTAGCAGATATTACTTGAAAGATGTTGAAAAAAGAAATGTTAAACGATGTTAGACAATGTTATGAATGATGTTAGAAATAAAGTTATCGATGATGTTATGAGAATCTTTAGATACGAATGATACTCAACGTTCAGTAAATATAAAACCTCTGAACATTTCTTCTTCTTTTCTTTCTTCTTCGTGCAACGTCTTGTATTCTAAGTCTAGTTATTAGAATTCAATTCTGATTCAGATCAGTTCTCAGATCGTGACAAGAAATGAGTCACTTGCAGTGTGATTCAGAAGAATGACATGAAAGATTAAATGCATTTTTATAAATGTAGAAAGATTAAGCTCAATAATCAATGAATTGCTCTTGAAGACGCGTTTTATTCTGAAGAAGTTTACATGATGATCATTCAGTTTCACTACAGAATGTGCAGTGCTGAGATTGCAAATGTTTAGTTAAATCTCGTCTTCAATGAAGTATTTAAAACAAGAATGATGAGAGCAATTGACATTAATTTTGTAAATAATCTGAATTATGAGCATTTCATTGCACAGATGTTGAGTGAGTTTCTTCATCTTCTTAATGAACTCTTTGACATTGATTAACTTGTCTCGAACTTGAGATGTAATATCATTAAACAGAAGTTTAAAAAGCTTAAAGTTTAAACGTGAGTTCTGATTCAAATTGATCAAGAAGAATGAGACTAAAGTGATTAATGAAGATGTATTATTAATGATGAATTCAACTTTTGAAAGTCATTTAATTGAATTGTTCTGCATGTAGTTGATGAAGATTCAAAGATAATGCTTCATGACAGCATTGATTCTCTCAATTTGATTATTGATTTCAGAATGATAAATGATGAATAACTTAACATTGATTTTCAACATTCTACATAAATGTTTTCAGACTTTAAAGATGAATTGTGTGTCTTGATCAGACATGAAGAATTCAGATAAATCATGATGTTTTCAAACATGAACATAAAAGCAATTGATAGCTTCTTTGACTTTCATAAAAGTGATGAGAACGAGATGTTTTATTTTAATGAAATAATTAATGAAAACTAGAATGTATTTATATATGATATTCATGAAGATATTAAACGACAAAGAATTTATGTAATTTATAAAAACATCACTTCAATGACATTTGAAGATTGAAAGAAAATGCAATCATTCTTAAGTTCATTGTTTAAAGAACTTGAAATGAATAGATATGTGATAGTTACATACAAAGTGTTGAACATACTTGTAGATGTTGAATTATCAATAAACTCAATTAATCAATTCATAACATTTTGCTCTTTCTAAATGATCATTAACAACACTATCATGAGCGAGCTGAATTATGCAAAGACATAGTTGATTCAAATTGAATACATACTTTCTTTCTTGAAAGTATAAATAATTCTGATGTTCTTTACACTCAATTAGCAGAATCTTGTTGTGATGATGTGCTTCATTGCGAAGTTTTTCAATTATCTGAAATGTGAATTTATTATTGATTTTGACTTGTTCTCACAATGTTTGAATAAAAGTATCTGCAGAATCTTCATTGAGATTTGAGATATTCTGATCTAGCTGAGACTCGACATCTTCAGCGTCAGATTCTTCAATTTCTAGATTCATGAAAACTAAAATAATTGAGATTGCTAAAGAAACTGAGAACAGATGTAATTGAATGAGATTTAAAATGATGATTTGATGTTGAAGATTCATGACTTTGAAATCAAAGATGAGATTTTCAACAATCTTGAGATCTAAAACAATGAATTTTCAGAATTGTCTGATGTTGATATTAATGTTGAGAATTGAAGATTATTTTCTTCTTAGAAAGATCTTCTGAGCGATGAGTCAATGTATCTGATTTATCATTGATCTTGTCAGAATGATACATGATGCAATAGTTAAATCTGAACAGAAACTCACTTCAATGAGCTTGACAACGACTCAACTGCTTAATTGACATGAAATATTCAAGATTTTTATGATTCATGATCATCTCGATAGAATAAATGAAGTCTTCAAGCTTTGAACATCATTTTTCAAAGATGTGAACAATGATCATAAGTTCTTTGTCGTAAATCTCATAGTTACACTCGACTGAATTGTGCTTCTTTGAAAAGTAAGCAACTGAATGAAGAACATCATTCTCATCATATTGAAAGAGAATGTCTTTGAACATGTAGTTTAAAGCATTGATTTCTATCACAATCTTGTGATCTGAATTGTAGTGATGAAGAATAACATTGAAAGTGAAAACTTTCTTCAAGATGTTGAATGCAGTTTTACATTTCTTGAATCAGATAAAGAGTACATCTTTTCTGATGAGATGAATGAGTGAGATAACTATTCTGCTATAGTCGTAGATGAATTTTTTATAGAAGTTCATGAAATTTAGAAAACTCTGAACGTCTTTAACATTGATCAAGATGAATCAGTTGACAATGATGTTTATCTTAGTTGAGTTCATTTTGATCTTTTTGATGATGATAATCAGTTCTAGATAGAAAACTTGAGTGATGTGAAACTCACATTTGATTATATCTGCTTGAAGATCTGTCTTGCGTAGCTTCTGCAGAATGAGCTTAATGTAAATCTCATGCTTGAATTCATCATTTAAATAAATCAGAATGTCATTCAGATAAGCTGTATAAAACTTGTTCAGATGTTCATGAAGAATGTCATTAATGTATTTCTGAAATGAAATAGATTCATTACATAGATCAAAGAACATGACTAGATACTTAAATAATTTGAAATGAGTGTAAAAGATGATAAGAGCTTCATCTTCTTCTTTCATTCGAAGTTTGTTGAACGTGAAGATGATATTAAGCTTAATAAAGATCTTGATTCAATTTAGATGATTGAATGTCTTGAAGATCAGAGACAGAGAATATCAATTTTTGACTGTGATAGCATTCAGATCTTGATAGTTCACGCAGAAGTGAAGTCTTTCTTTGAGTTTCTTAATGAAGAGAACAGAGATGATCGTCTGAAAGTGACTGACTTGAATGAATTCTTTATTCAGATTCTTATTTAGATAGCATCAAAGTTTCAAGATTTCATCATGACTCATGTTGTACAAAGTGAAGACTGAAGATTGAGCATCTTCTTTAAAATGTATAACATGATCATGAATTTAATGCAAAGATAGAATATCAACATTCTTCTTGAAGAAAATGTTTAAAAACTTGAAGCATTTAAAGAACAGAATTATGACTGAGTCAACATTCTTGCTTTATCAATAGACTTCAAGATTTTCTTGATTCATGAATGATGTTAAATGAAATTTGTTTTTCATTTAATGAAGATTGAAATAATGATCTCAATCATACATGTGAATCTTGACACTGAGTGAACGTTGAGTCGAAATTAAACGATTCATTGAATTGAAAATCAAAATTGCTCAACGTGATTTTGATTCTGACACGTCAGAATCTAAGCTAGAACTAGACAAGATTGATTCAAGATTCAAGAAAATGTTTATTTTTTTCAAAATAATATTAAATACTATGATATTTTTGATATGAGTAGCATGATCAAAGCTTCAAACTTTCAACTCAAGAATGTCAAGTTGTATAAAAGATTGATGAGATTGATCTGCTTATGATGCAATGAAGATTTTGAAAGATGAAGAACTTTAATATTTGATTTTCAAAGAATATCTCTTCTGAATGACTTGAAGAATACAACTGAAGATTTCTTGTTTTAAATTAAAAGAAGTGAGATTAAATGAAAATTGTTTTTTGAAAGTGAGTTGAATGCTGAGTTGCTTCTTATGAATGAGCTGAATGATGAATTGCTTCTTGTGAGCATATTGAACGCTGAGTTACTTCTTGCAAGTGAGCTGAGTGATGAATTGCTTCTTGTGAATGAGCTGAAACTTGAGTTGCTTCTGATGAGTGAACTGAATGTTAAATTACTTCTGATGAGCGAACTGAATGCTGAATTGCTTCTTGTGAATGAACTGAAAACTGAGTTGCTTCTTGCAAGTGAGTTGAATGAAAAATGTCTTCTGTAAAAATGAATGAGATTGAATTGAAGTTACTTGATTAACTTCAAGCGAAAAGTCTTTATCAAAAATTTCTCAAATATGTGAAGATTTCTTGAAAGTTAAAAAGTTTTTTTCTTGTTGAATAAGATCATAAATCTTGACAGAAGATTGATAACAATGATTAAGATAGAAAAAAAAGAACAAAGTGAGAATATTGTGTTCAAAATTAACATCAATGACATGATGATGAAGTTAAAATAAACTCATAATGATGAAATATTGATTTAATTCAATGACATAAAAGAATAGTCTTTTGATGTGTTCATCGAGAATCATTGTGATTTTGATGACATGAGTAATACCATCAATAAAAGTGACTTAATCATCAAATTCTTGAAGTCTGCGAGAGTAAGTCAATTGATGCAAGAAAAGATGATGTCGTTGCATGAAGAATTTATTCATAAAGACATAAGCAGAGACTTCACTGTCAATCAGAACGAGAATGAAAATGTTGATGTTAAAAGACAATATGATATGTATATAAATTTCTGAACATGACTTTGTTCAGAAATTAAACTTTTTTCATCGATAGCAAGACTTTTTCATTCACATTGATGATATCATTATTATACACTTCAATAATGCGTAGAATGAAAAACTTCTTGTTGAGACATTCTTTAATAATTTTGTTTGAATGTTGCAACTTGCAGTAGTAGCACAGCTTTTACTTGTTGCAGATTTCTTTAATCTTGAAGATGATCAGAGTTTTATCTTGAATGATGATTATGATGAAGTTTAAATTCATTGACTCATTGAATGATAAAAAAGAAATGAAGATGAATACTATTGAAACTACAGCAACAGAGATGATGTTCTTTAAACTTCAAGAATTACTGTTCAAAGCGAAAGTGAAGATGAGTTTGAATTTGATGAAAGTGATGATAAAGATAATGAAGTGAGATTGATGATGCTTGAGCTGTTGAAACTCTTCATCAATATTGAAGAATGCTTGCATTCATTGATGAAAGATGAATGATCGACTATCATCAGAGTTTCATTAGAAGAAGATGATGACTTGAGTAAAATAACTGATGTTGCGCTTCATGCAATCAATCAATAAAGATTCTTTCATCAAAGAATGTTCTTTCTTTTGATAGAAGAGATTGTAATATTCAACAAAGTTCATGAAATTTTGCTTCAAGATTTCATAAAGATATAAATGAGCATCTTCTGACTCAAAAGAATTGTCACAGCAATGATGCAATTTGTGTCATCAGTCTGCAAAGATAGTAATGATGCAGAGATCATTGACTCAATGTTGATTCATAAGATTATAAGTCTTCTTATCTATGATGAGTTATAATTCAGCATAAATAATCTTGACTCGATTGAAAGAATATTGATTATCATTCACATTCATACGCTGTATCAAGCTCTATTTTCATGCGTTCAATTGATCTTTGTCTTCTTCATATTCAGATATGTTAGAAAGCTTCTTGAATCTAAAAATGATGATAGCAGCGACAGAATTTGCAGAAAGTTGAATGATAAAAAGAGATTGATTGTTCATGATTTGTGCAATGATCTGAGCTATCATCACAAGAGATTGAAGATTCAGATCTAGAAAGAATGAAGAACTAGAAACAGAGAATGAAAATAAAATGACATTGTTGTGTTGTTGAACTTGATTCTGAAGTTCTTGCATTGCACGAAGAGCTTCAACGAAATTTTAAGTCATACTTTAAGCAAACTTCTCGACAGTGAACTCATCATTAATCAAGAAATTGTTGAAGAATTTCTTTGAACGAAGAAATAATTGAGAATGAGATTTCAACGTATGAAAATGTTGCGAAAATTGTAGATCTTTCGTAATGTCAGAGACTAAACTAGAAACTATCAATTGAAGAATGATATGATATTAATGATAGAATCTAGATACAAGACATACATCAGATAATATACAGAACAAAAGACAAAGAATGAAAGTGAGAGTGAGAGCGAACTTCTATTTACATGATTCAGAGATTGCGTTTAAGATTGCAACGTATTAAACAATTACTGCGTTCTAAATCTAGATCAGATTTAGATCAGAGTTAGACTAGGTTAAATCAGAGTTAAACTAGGTTAGATAATGATCTGACATCATGACAACTCACAGAATTACAAAAATACGTTAAGAAATGAAGTAAGTAGCTTGTACAAGTCTTATATACACAATTTATTAATATTAATAAAATAAGAATGAATATTTTTCTTTGAATACATTAACTTAATGTATGAGTCAATTACGTTTACTAAATTTCAATTTCGCAAATTTATTCTTTATTTTAATGACAGAACAAAAAGCTTCATATCATACAATTTACGAATAATTAAGACTCATGATGTATGATCATTTTAACATTGAAGTAAAATCAATCTTACAATTATTAAATAAATTGAACGAAGCGCGAAAATGATAATCAGAAGCTCATACCAAGCATATGTTAATGTTGAAAGTTAATTTAATTAAATATGATGAAAAGAAAAATTATATAAATAATCAAAATTATTAGTAAAGTTTGCATGAATAAGCTCATATGATCATAAAATATTACTTTTTACAGTGTGAAAAGTAAACAAACAGTATTAATGACTCGCTTATATACAAATGATTTCGTGCAATTTTTATACAAATTTTCTTTTTATTATAAAAGTTAATCAGATTACAGAAATTTATAAAAATAATTAAAATATTTAATGACACATTGTTGACTAATTGTACGACTTAATATGCAACAGATGTTAATCTTAATAATAATTTGCAATTCATAAACTCATACAGCATTGTTTCAACTGCAACACATTCTGAATTTAATTATGTTTCATGATTTTCTTTGTACAACAAACCAGATGTAAAATAAATTAAATAATTCTTTATATTAAAGAATTTCTCATTTAATCTTAAGCACGAAATTTGATGAATTAAAGTGAAAGTCAGTTTCATTAATAACAAGCTTCAAGTCTTTATACAACTTAAATTTCTGATTTTTACTTAAAATATCATTTAATTTGATTTGATTTGATTTGAATTCATACATTCTTGTGACATCAATTTAAGCTCGATTCATGAGAAACACTATGCTATATGTATTAAACGAACAAAATCCTCTGAGAAAGAAAATCGCTCGTCGACTACATAGTGACTGCACATCACTGAGACAATAACTCTGAGACTATTGTATTCAGTAATGAATCTATAACTTCTATTCAGCGCGTGACGCTTGAGTAAATTCTTGATGCGTGTCTGCGTTGTTTCTCTGCGATTCATCATTCTTGCTCTGCTCTTCATTGATGATATTCTATACAACAATGTCTTGATCTTTGATCACGAAGATCATGATTCTTTGCACTCGTGATGCTCGTGATTGTAATGTTGAAACTGTGTTTCTTGCTTGATGATTGTCATTCATTGAGCAAGAAAATATGTAGTGAAAGAGAGACGCGTACGATGAGAAGATAGAGTATGATTGTATCAAATAATTCTATTCTGCTCTTGTCTTGTGTCACGTAGACGTTGAATAAGTTGTCAATATAGATGTGCGATCGCAGTCGTTCAATGCTGAATTCTGATTGATAGTAGAGAATGCGTTCTGATTGTTCTTCTGCGCTTTCAATCATTCACGTAGATAGATGTATGACTTGTCGCTATAAGTACAGAAGTTGAGTTCATTGAGCTTCTTCAGTATATCAGCGCAGTCAACAAGTCACTACTTCTTCAATCACATGTAATCACGAACTCGAGACTCAACATCTGAATCGACTATTCTATTCAGTATCTTTTCATCATCTTATCATTCGTGACATCAATGTGAATGAAGATGTTTCAGTGTATCAGCGCAGTCAACAAGTCACTACTTCTTCAATCACTTGTAGTCGCGATTTCAGACTCACATCTGAATCATCTTCACTACTAGTAGTATATCTTTTCATCTCTTACTGACATCAACTTGTCATTGTATCTTCTTCATAGATCGATTGTGACTGTTAGAAAGAGTGATGTTGCATGGGTGAAAACTCTGCATGACAGCTCTCATGATCACGCAACGTTTTAACTTCGTTTAAACTGCGTTGAATTGAGATCTCTAGACTCTTTTGACTTGTATTTGAACGCAGAATAGAATCAAAAGATTTGTAGTTAACATCATGTACAGATGAATCTCGTCGTTGACCTAAAACGTTTCAATATCATACAATTTTTTAATATTATGAAAGAATTTATCTTTGCACAAAACACTTCATTACTTATACGTGATGAAAATGATAACATCTTAAAAGAAATAAAAGCTGTTATATGAGCAGAGAAAATTGAAGTCGTATGAGCTGAATACGAAGTTAAAGATCTTCATAAATAAATGACTTTCAGCTTATTTAATGAAGCTTTTTCAAGAAAAACACAAAAACTTATTATTATGTCATCATTATTAATTCGTGATTTCAATTCTTGTATGAATGTTTTATTTACAGCATTTTTATACATAAATCTTGAGAACACATTAAAAAATACTTCAATTTCATCTTTTATATCTTTTATTATTTTTACAGCTTTTACTCATTTTCATATGAAGTTTTCTATCTTTCACGAGTTTTTTATAAATGCAATTAACATCAAACTATCTCATATGAAAACAACATTGTCAAATAATATTATTAACATTGAAATGTTAAAAAAAAAGCATGAAAGTTATATGATTCAAAGTTTTAATGTTGATTCTTGTAAAGAAAAATCATTAACTCGTACAACTTGAAACATTAATATTAATAAAAGCAACGCTTATGATTTTAATTCTCGCAAGAATAAACAACTGAAACAGAAATAAAAACCTCATCTGAATCAGACTGCAGTTATTAATGTTATTATTAAAAGCGAGCATTAATCGCGAAAGAAATTAACTTGTACATAAAACTGTTAAGTTTACATGTTTCTTAATTAATTCCTAAATTAATTCTGAATAAAAGAAAGCTCGTATGAGTCACAAATTTTCTAAATACTTGTTGAATATTTTTCATGTACACACGACTTGTTTTAATAATAATTAATTATAAAGATTTGTTTTCACTTCGTATAAAACAACAGCTTGTCAATAACATCATTATTAATCTTATATTACTAGTTGTAACGGTTGTCTCTTTAACAACACAAGATATAAACAGAGATCAGGTACCAATATACTAATCACTAGACTGAAGGTCTGAGAATAGCTAAGACAATAGACTGTATTGACTATTACATAAGTTGAGCACGAAGCTCCTATCTAGAAGGAATGACTCTCGTTATATAGACATAGGAGAATCGTGCCAAGCCGTCATTCTCACTCTGCTCGCTCTAGAGCATCGTGAGCAATGTGCTCGCCCTGCTCGCTCTAGAGCATCGCGAGCAGTATCTTGAGTACGCCTCCCAGGTGTACTTCCCATACCAGGCTAGTCTCTAGCCTGGTCCTAACATCAAGATCAAGCTGTCAATCTTCAACATTATGAGCAATGACAGCTTGATGACGCTGAGTCACTTGATTATCAATAAGAGTCAATACTTGCAAAATTTGCATGATAAAATGAAGAATATCACGTTGTAAAAGCATCAATGTTCTTGTCAGCTCTGATCAGAAGTCAAATTGATCTCGACTGAACTTTAGATCTAGCTTTGACACAGAGCTTAGCGTCTCTTGAATTCTTTGCAAATAATTGAGATGACATAAACAATTACATGATCAATTTTTTCTAGACATTATAGTTGTCATTGCTTAATCATATGAACTTCTGAAGAATAGCGAGAAATGTGTCTTTTCTGACGTGATTACTTTCTTCAATTATTAATCTGCTTCATGATCTTCGAATCTGAAGTCTATTCTAAAGGTTGAATAGTTGAATTGAGATAGCAGTAGTCACTATGAGAACATCATAATGCATTCGTTTATAATAAATTTGACATTTGATTGACTGCTTGATGTTAATTGAGATCAAGATAGCTCTCATTCTCTTTTATTCTTTTGATAAATATATTGTTTATTGATATATTGAATCAGTTTCAGAACTCAATCAATCTTAATTAAATCTTTTGACAGAATTTGTTTTAACAAGATTTGCAGCAGCTCAAAATAATTGAACACATGAATGAGTCATTGATCTTGATATTTTCTGCTGACGAATCTTCTGCTTAGCTTGTTCGCTTTGATGTTAGCAAAGAATGCATGATTAAGAATGTGATGAGTTTTTTGACGACATATTGAATTTACTGTTATGACATGAAGATGTCTTTCTTGAATGATGCTTCTTGAATCTTTTATATTGACTATGTCAAGAATTTTAAATTGTCAGATTTTATAGAATTTAACAAGATTGCATTTCACGAGTTTTACTGTTTGTACTACAGTCTCTCTCTTCTGTCTATCAAAAAAACATGCATCAAGTACGTTGACTTCAATTCTCTCTTCAATTTTAATGCTGCAATGTCTGATGCAACAGATATTTAGCTTCGATTCATACAAATGACATCATTATTGAGCATCAAGCGACGTTGATGATAGTCTGAAGTATAGCGAAATGCAACTACTTCACGACTAAATCTTCTGAATATTGATGACTAAGAGAACTAGTAGATCTAGCACAAGCACGTTGATAGAAATGATGAATGAGTGTCAACAAGAGATCATGTAGATCACTGAATAGCAGTTAGAAATCAATTTCTTGTTAAACGTAAACAATTGACTTGTCTCATTAATCAAGTCATCTCGATCACAATTCACTGCAATGATCATTCTTGCATTTCTCACATAAATTACTCAGATAAGAATCTTCACTTTGATCTGAATAAAAAAATCTGTTCATCTTCATTTTACATCATTTTTTGAGATGATATGTCACTTTTTCTGCATATGAATCATCTAAATGAGATTTACTGAAATTATTACATCTCAGACAACGTTGATGATATAATTTTGCATTATATTGTGCTTCAGAATACATTCATATGATGATAGTGATTCTTTTGCTCGATCATTCATTAGAATCACATGCGCAGTTATGACATCTGAATTGACTTATGATATTGATATCATACTCTTTTGTGCAACTTTCGATGTCATTATTTTCTTGAAAGTTAAAATGTAGATCATTTTCTTCTAGAAGGCGTGATACATCATCATGCAACGTCAAGTACATTGATCATCTTCGATTCGACTTTGATTTTCTAGACGACATGATAAGTATGATGAAATGATAGCTTGAAAAGTGCTTAAAATGCTTGTGATGAAGTAAGAGAGATCAGAAGAGTATCAGACAGAGACGAACTTTGATAAAGAAACTTAATAATGAGTCAGACAGTGCAAGATTACATCAATGTATTGATTTCATGATATCACACTTTAGTTGTATATTTATGCTAGATCATGCAAGCGATACTTGCACTTACTTCTTTGATTTTAAATTTACGTATTTTTTGCTGTATTTTTTGTATTTTTCGCATTTTGCAATTCGCAAATTGCATGCGCTCGTATATGCATTTTATTCATGTGACTGCACAATGAAAAAATATTAAACATCAATTTTAACTAAAAGTCATATAATTTACATTCTTTAGCATACAGACAGTGCTACAGTGTCACTATTTAGATAAATAACATCGTGTTTCATAATCTTAGACTGCATAAAATATAAAATTAAAAAACATCAACAACAAGTAAAGTAGAAAGAAAGAGTTTTAGAAAACGAAAGTAATTTTCTATCAAGCTTCTTTCTTTTCTTTTTGATAACAGAATGATTACTGCGAAGATTTTATTCAGACGATTCTTGATTGAAAGATTCAATAACATTTTGTAGTGAAAGAAAAACATCGAGAAATTAGACATGAAGATTAATCTGATGCATCTTGATGATATGATGCTTGAAAGTCATCACACTTGACAGAATTAAACTGTTTGTCTTACACATTGAATGTTCGCAATTGATCTCATCATTAGATGCATACTTTCATAGATGCATTTTCTGAACATGTTTCATCATCTTATTGAGTCTGCAGTATTCAAATGTTCGATTCTCATAGAATTTGCGTTTCTCATCAAGGCAGAATAAGCATTGAATTAATCTGCAGAGCAAGAAAAAGTAATCTGTCATGTTCTCTTCAAAATTCTCAGCGAAATCTTCTGAAGAATTCATCAGTTTCTTTGATTTGAAAGTAGATCTTGATCTATCTTGATGCTGACTTTCTTGTCAACGACACAATGCTGCTTTGAATTTGATGATCTTGATGCTTTGAACATGCTTCTCATGATCTGTCAGATTGATTACAGATTCGCAGATCAATCAAATCACGACATCTCACTTCAAAATATTATATTTAAGAGATCTCATCAGTTTGACATCTTTGACAGACGTTGAGATAGTGATGTCAGCAAACTGAGCTTCGAGCGTATTAATACCAACATTTCTAAAATGTCACTTTTGAACTTTGTTGATCATTCTACTTCGACGATTCATTTTTTCACAATTCAAGACAGCATTGACATCTTTCTTCTTCTTTATTCATGAATTCTCTCATGAAGCATGTTTCATGAATTCATATTTGATTCTGATTTTAACAATGAGTTTCTTGCTCTTGCTGCTAAAATGAATCATTCACTTGCTATTAGCAAGCTTTTTTGAAAGCTTGTCAAACAATTCAATCAAGATGTTAAAATCAACAGTTAATGTCATCAGTTTGACTAACTTTTATACAATCTTGTTGAAAGAATGATTTAAGAAAACAGTTTGCATGTTGAATTAAATCTTTCAATCAAGATAGTAACGAAGTGCATTTGATTGATGATCGAAGATCTGATCTATTATGAAAGAAGACGTCTTATCTGTGTCAATTATTTGACATCAGCATTGACATCTGCATATGAGAATAAAAGAAAGAAACAAATGAGAAGAAGATGATTTACTATTGATGACATTGACTAAGTCATGTTGAGCAACATACTGAGTAAAGAAATGCTTCAGATTCAATTTTAAATCAAGTCGTTTTAAGTAACAAAGTCATGTACTAGAATACAAAGACTACTTCTTTGATGTGCAGTATTCATTCATGACGCGCTCAGATTCACGAAAGATTGATTAATTCAAAGCATTAATTTTAATTTTCAGCGTGAAAGACTTCTTGACAGATGATGACTTGACTCAAAATATGTAGTTGACATCTTTCATTGACTCAATCACAAAGACGTCATCATGAAGTGTCATGAGAAGTAAATAATTGACAAGACAGAGAAGTGAATTTTTCTCTCTTTTAACGACAAATGTTTTTCTAATAAATAAGAGATTATTATAATATATTGAACATAAATAACTGCACTGCTTATTCTTGAGAACGATTATCTTCTTTCTTGATATGAATGAGCATGATCTTGATAAAAAGATTGTTAAGCTTCTCTGAGATTGAGTTCAAAACAATAATAAAAGTGATATGTCTTCAAAGCAAAGATTTAGTTTTCTCAAGACTTTTATTGAAATCATCATCAATGTCATCATCACTTTCGCTATCATAGTCTGTGCTGTCATCATCATCATTATCACTATCAGCGTTCAAATTTAAATTGACGAGCGTTGCTTGCTCTTCATCTCAGTCACTGTTCATCGCAACATCTTTGTTTGAATCGCTAGTTTCTTGATTATCATTGCTATCATTGAGATCGCTATGAATCTTGATGCGTTCATCAAACTTGATCGCGTTTTCATCGTCTTCGAGTTTCAGTCTTGTGTTGAATATTGAGATTGATCTGCAGTCAAAATACGCAGTCATGAGCAGATTTATGAAAACTTGATTTCATTGCTGCTCATCTGAAAAGATCGAATCATCAAAAATTCAATGATAAAAGAGTACATAATATAAGTCATCAACGCTCATGATCATCTTTTTCTTCGAGAGTCTGCAAAACTTGTATTCATTCATGAGCGTTTTTTTATACTGTTAATGACTCAAGATCAATCTAGATCTGCTTTATATCTTAAGCTGAAATGTTGTCACTTACGTTGATCACATCTCTTCTGATGCTATCATTCAACGAATGATCAATTTGATAGAAGATGTGCATGTTCAACATTCCTCAGTAGTTATTGAAATTCTCGCTGACTTTCACTCTCGAATAGCAATCTAATGTTCATTGCAAGAATGTCTTCAGATTCTCGACTTGTGCATTTAAGAAAAAGCTTTTGAAGTTCTGTTTCATCTTCTGACAAAATCTGATCACAAATCAATTAATTTTAAAACTTTACTCTGATTAAAAGTACAATACAACTGATGTATTTCATTTCTTTAAGAGTGATTTCTTGCTCTTCTTTATATTATCAGCATGCTTCAATTCTGTTCAATTCTTTGCTGTCAGCTCTTGATAAAGATTCTGATAGTAACTCTACGACTGCTTGTCAGCATTTTAACGCGCACGTGTAGCTTTGTCAACGAGCATGATTCTTAGCTGCTGTTATGAAGGGCGAGCACAGCGTTACGATCGAGAGTAGAGAATAAAAGAGACTCTGAGCTGTGAAAGCTTGACGATATAAGAAACGATAACAGTACTTGAGACATATGACGGAAATATAGTTCTGATTTACCTGTAAAGCGAGATAAAGAGCAAGAAGAGCATCATCAAAGAGTGTCATGTCGATATTTATGTTGACTGCTCACACTGAAATTCTTCGAATGAATTGAGTCAGAAATGAAGCACAATTCTGAACAGTGAACCTCAAACTTTCAGATTCTTGTTTCGTCGCTGCGGTCGCTTGATCTCTGTCTCTTCAGCTCTCGATGTTCTGACAACATAAAGCGACTTCAAAACCTATCAAATCTGAACGTCAGAACATCAAAAGATAGATACTTTGTGTAGTAAACAGTCTATGTCTTGTGTTTCAGAAGAAGTCGAGCTGAGCTAATCTAATCAGGTTAGCGAAGGGCATCTAGTGTAATCTAATCAGGTCATCAGTGGGTTGCAAGAGTCAACGTACAATAAGCGACAGATCTCGAATGTTCTAATTTCAACTCTTAATCATGAAGGAAGTACGGATTTGTCTTGCGGAAATGTTCTGGAAATGCGAACTGCTAGTTAAGGCTGACAATACGTCTATCAAGTCAAAGTTTTGATTATGATTCGATGTGTTTCGTCGTATTTGATGTTATTTGGTGAGCGAAGAAGGCTCGGTTGTGCCTCCCCGCTTATTGTACGTTGACTTTTGCAACCCACTGGGTTAGGGAGCAGTGTAGACCACTGCTCCCACTGTTGCTTCTATTGCTCTCACGCTTCATCATTTCCAATCTCTGCTTTTAGTGAGTATGAACATATCAGTAATATCAATCGAGGTTGGATACGAGGCACGACTGGCCCAGCAGTGGCTGTGAAGTAATTCCTAATGGAAAATTTTGGGGAGCGGCGCGATGGCTTATGTGAAGTCAGCAAGTCTACCGATCATTGAGTCGATCAAGTATTACGGCTTCCCATCTTTACTTTGACTATGGACAGAGACATTAGCATTCTAAGTGAATGCATTGATTTGAAATGTACATTGAAGGTAAGTGAGAACTAGGTAGCACCCCAGACTTTATAAGTGTTCAAGGAAGCTTGGATATTGTTATTCGGGTGGTTGCACAGCATAGCTGGCATGAGAAAGTCGAGCGTGCAGTGGTGTAGTCCTTGTTTGAAGTACCGCACAGAAACTTGCTCACTGATTTCCACAAATTTTGCTAAAAGCAAGTTAATTTGCCTTTACCTTCTAACAATGCTTCCAACCACAATCTGTTTGCTTTCATGTCGGATCACTTTCAGGCCTACCTTCTAGGCTTTAATATGTGGCAAGCCAACACAAAACTCCTTCCATTACTTCCTATCAACCTTCTTACATGACTCCCAACTAGGCATCAACCTGCTTCATATTCAAGCACCGAATTCACTCCATACCAAACAGCGTCCATGGCTCCCTACACGCTTTGAAATACGCGTCAGGCAGACTTAACAACACGCGTCAACCTGTGCTTCAGCGCTTCAAACAGTGCTTCCTACATGGCTGCATACAAAGCACTCTACATAGTCAATAATTCGTTCACTTAGATGATCAACTCGAAAATTGACCTAATAATCAAATCGATTAATTCACCATCGCTCACACCGTCGAAGCCCGCATCCTCGGCATTCAAGAGAAAAAACGAAAACTCGCCGAGACAGTCATCGGGAGCAAAGTGAGCGTCAGGAAATTGAGTATGAGGGATATTTGTAATATTGTAAGAAGGGGGCGGAGAACGCGCATGTAGATGGGGGGTTGGGGAAGGGCATGAGGGTGTTGACGGGCTGCAGAGATGAGAGCGGCGAGGGTAGATGTTGCTCACTCCTTAGGTAAGGGCGTTTCGAGAAAGGAAAGGAAGACAACGCCGCCGGTCAGGGGGGAAAATGCGGTAGATAGGCGGCGGTGGTGATGGAGCTGTTGGGGTTTGTAAAAAGCTCTATTGTTTGTCTGACGATATATGCGTTCTTCGAAACGTAAAGGGGCCAGCACCTAGCTTTCTGGCCTGCAACGATGAATATCGAGACGGCCTGTGGATTTCGGGGTAAAGATATAGTCCGTTCTGTCATAGCTCTGAAGGTTTTTCTTCGACGATTAGCACTCAAGGATATTGACAGTCATAAAACGCAAATTCGAAAATCGCTTCAAGCGTTTCGGAAATTCGTGCGGACAGTGGTTCGAAGAGGAATAAAGGAATTCCCACCCTGTCAAGGAGAAGAAGAAGATCAAAGGCCCGATATCCTTTCCTCCCATCCATACATCTATCTCAAACCGCCTCTTCTCCTCTCGTCCAATGCCTGAATCCGCATCCTCGATAGGTAACCATAGGTATCTCTCCTTTCCAGCTCCGAACCATTTCCGGCGACGCACATTTTCTCTCTTCCTCTACCTCTGCATCTCCCCTTCTCTTACCCTACGGTGCATGAATTTCAGCCCGACACGTCCCGAAACCCGGGACGTGCGCAGCGTTTTGTACTCAAGCAATAGGTTATTTTCGTTTCTTCCCACCCGATGCTTTGGTGGTTTGAGTCCAAGCAGACTAGGACTTCATTTCTGTATGTGCGTGGGCGTGCTTGGGTTTTTGGGTGGAGGAGGGGATGGGTGGAAGTGGTGGTTTTGGTTTTGATAGATGGATAGAAGGTGGGGTGGAGGGAGCGGTGGCGAGGGAGGAGGCGGGGAAGGTGAGTGGTTAAGGGAGTGGAGGGGTGGGGGATTTGGGTGGAGGAAGAGGAGGGGTGGGAGGGGGGGGGGAGGGGGAAATGGGGGTTAGAGCTGGGGTTGGGGAAGAGAGGGGAAACTGGGAAGGATGCTCGAGTTCGAGAGCGTAATGCCGTTGGGTTTTATTCAAGCGTCTGAAGTTGGAGAAGTCACTGGTGCGATTGCGAGGCACTTGTGGTGAGAGATTTTTTGACTGTCGAAGCGTTGTTGTGGGATTGTGCGTCTGAAGGGAATCGGTCGGGGCTTTGAGGGTGGCGGAAAGAAGCGTGGGGCTGGGAGACTCTTTTCGGGCAGGGGGTTGGGTTACATATTCTCTTCGGTAAGAAATTCAAAGGTTGCTTCATACGATTTGAATGATCAGCTACTTGGAAATTCGAGCTGGAAGCACTTGCCATTCATATCTTCAGCATAGCTTCGATCACGCTATCCCGGCTGAGAGAATCCGAGCTTGGGCTTTCGATTCTCATGACGGTTAGACCGACGCTTTCGAGGAGCTCGCGCCACTGTCGCTCTGTTCGCTCCATCCCACCAAAGGCCATCATGCTGATATCCATGAACGCCGTGAACGCCGAGGCGCCAGAATCCGGCACGACTTGGTCTATGATGAAGAGACGTGATAAATTTGGGGTTAAGGCTGGAAGCGTGTTTGTAAGGATTTGGCGGCAGGCGCCCAAGGGCCAGTTGTGGAAGACGTGGGTGAAGAAGTAGATTTGTGCGCCTTCGATGATTTGAGGGGTGAAGAAGTCAAAGGACATGGCTTGCACACCTTCTGCGGGTTCTCGGCCCTCGATCTCGGTAGGTAAGTCTTGCACGATTAATTTGCCTTTAAGATCAGGCCTTTGTTGGCATAGTTTGCTCAAAGCCTGTCCACGACCTCCGCCGACGTCAACGAGGGATATCCTGTCATGCTGGTCATCTGAGCAATCTGCTTCATTAAATGGGAGAAGAGAGGTCATGATTGCTACTAGGCTGCTTTTCTGGATCTCGGTTGCAGCTGCCATGTAGGCGCTGAATGTCGCTAGCTGATCAGGCTGCGTTCGCAACCACTGGAACATGTTGAGATTTGTCCCGTGTGCATAGTGAAAAAGGGAGTTGTGAGGGTCGGCGGGATTTTCATATTCGAGGGCGGCGAGGTAGTCTGGGAGTTTGGACATGATAGTTGTGGTCTCACACCTGGAGGGAAGGAGTTACAGTGGGTGGATGAAAGCAACGGAACCGTAGAGGTCAGAGCGTACTCACATTCCCGTTATCAAGGTTCGAAAAGTAGATAGAGCTAAAGATCGAGATAGTGGATTGTGTGTGTACGTTTCCTGGGCATGTTCAGAAAAAATGCCAATACCAACTAGCGTTCTCATGAGTCGGACTGTATTCCCGACATATTACTATATATCCTCAGTAGTGAACTTCAGTAGACTGACTTATTAAGAGATGCTGAGCGCCTGTATAGATTGCAATGTCCGCCGCCGACTTGGTCTCTGCAGCATCAAAAGCTCCAAAGATGTTCAGTCTAAAGGCCGTTCGAAGGACCGCGTGACCAACTGGCTAGAACATTATTAGTTCAGCAACGTATAATAACGACAACACGAATTCCATTTTCTTGTAGTAAACATACCCCCTTCGCTATCTTGAGAGCAGTAATCTCGGGTAACTCTAAAGTCAAGACGAGGTTCTGAGCTGCTGCGAGAAGCTTCTGGCGATCGTGACTCTCCGAATGTTGCGATTCAGATGACTCGGTAGTTTGAGCGCAGCCAATTGTCAATGTCTCTGTTGCCAAATTGATTTGGTTGACCAGAGCTTTGATATCGAGCTTGTTTGGTGTCGCGGCGGCCATTCTAGATGAGATTGGGGTTTTTGGTAGCGGAGATGAATTTCCTCCGTCACAAATTCCAATATGCACCGGTCGTGCATCTCTGAAGCGACTCTGTCCACTAGGAAAGATTTCCCATGATTGGCTCCCTAGCTAGAGTCAATCTGACCAAGGATCCAATCACTGGAAATAGATAGAGAGTGGCGAGTTGGTTGACAATCAGGACCTCCCAGCACCGCGAGTCCTTGTAGCTGACTACGTTAACGTGGGACATGATGTAACGATACCGTAAAGTGCTACTATTACGCATCGTTCATAATCAAGCCGTTGCCCCGTAAAGATTATGGGCGATCCAGGAAAGGCTTTTTGCGGCTGAGTCGGAAGGCAGCTGTGCCTTCTACTATGGGATGGTGTATCAGTCACACCTTGACCGCAGTCCCTCAATGGATCGACTTTGTGGACAAGCACTAGATCTGGGTGGAGAGGAGAATCGTAGGCATTTCATCCTGGGTTCATGATCTCTGGTGATCTTTGACATGCCATGGCTGCCTGGCTGCCTGGGTGGGCTCGTATTTGACATTCTGCCGATCGTTACTGTGCGGAAGGGGGCCGAAAACCCTAAATCGACCTCTCACGCATTGTGTAACGTCCAGAGTCTGTACGCACTGCCTACTTAGGCAGGCTACACACGAGTAATGCACCCTTTACAGCTGAGATCACGGGAGATATCGACCGGCAGTCTCTTGATACGTTGCCTTGGTGCCTTTTGCAATCTGTGTAGGTGTCAATCCTCTTGCGATTGTAGGAAAATAAGGCATCCATTCCAGGATTCAGCCTCGTGCGGAGTATGCCCTCTTGATTCTTGATTCTTGAATCCGTTGTCGATGTCATTGGATCTAGTCACAAAAGATCTCGGAACTTGAACCTATTTAATGTTACACCACGTTCAAAGCTGTGGTCACAGCGCGCCGTCACCGTACCGGGGGTTTTCTTAATTCTCCGATACTGCATAGCTTACCCCCATCTTACTACTTGTGGCAAACTGGGGTAAAGCCCGGTAACCCGATTGGGATTGCAGTGTGAAATGTCTGAGGTCGCCTTGCAATTAGATGTGATAAGAATAAGTGATGGACAAGAAGTTGAAGCCTTGCCTCGTACAAGCTCGTCTAGACATCCTTAATATCTATGTCTCTCGTCTGCGTTCTGTCTATAGACCCACCATTTTCCGCTTTTCTCTCGCGATTCCAACTTCCAATAAATCGCACTATTCTCATCATTCTTTTGGACAATCATGAGCCACTCCATGGAACCAAATTCCTCTCAATTAGAGTATGTTCCTCCTAAGGCTGGTTTATTATCGTACCTGCCCTCAACCTGGGTTCCTTATGCGGAGCTCATCCGCCTTGATAAGCCGACTGGCTTTCTGTATCTTTACTTTCCTTGCATTTTCGGCTCCCTTCTGGCTGCTATCCTAGCCAAACCAGTTGCACCTTTATATGAGCTGTTGATGACCAACATTTGCCTCCTCATCGGCTCTATACTGGTCCGTGGACTGGGCTGTACCTGGAACGATATCCTCGACAAGGAAGTGGACCGCAAGGTATCAAGAACTCGGCTCCGCCCAATGGCCCGCGGTGCTGTATCTGTACATAATGCGATCTATTACACATCCATTCAACTGTTGGTAATATCTGGACTATTGTTAAATTGGTCCTCCACATTGTTCTTCTATAGCATACCTCTCTTAGTCTTGACTGGCTTTTACCCGCTTGCAAAACGAATGACAAATTACCCCCAGGTCGTCCTCGGCTGCGCATTCTCTTGGGGGATCATCATGGCATTTCCGGCTCTGGATATCGATATTCTGGCGTCGCAGATTTCCTTGATCTCCTCTGGCTGTCTATATACGTCCGCCATTTTCTGGACTATCTTATACGATACTGTGTACGCTTTGCAAGATGTCAAAGATGACCCAAAAGCTGGTGTCAAATCAATCGCAGTACGCCACGAGCATCACGTCAAGGCCGTACTCGCTGTTGTTGCCCTCGCACAGGTGTTTTCGCTGGTTACAACCGGCTTCTTCGCAGCACTCGGACCATTCTACTTCGTTGGAACCTGCTGTGGCACGATTGTTACGTTAGGAATAATGGTTCGAAGATTAGATGTTGAAAGCCCAGCTAATTGCTTATGGTGGTTTAAGTATGGATGTTGGATTACTGGTGGCACTATTTCTAGCGGTTTGATTGGCGAGTACATTGCAACTTTGATATATCTATAGACCAGATTGATATTAAGCGACAATTGCTACAATGTTTTACTGACAACGACTTCAAGTACCCTTGCGATTGTCCGCAGTTTTGGAAAGTCGCCTCGAGATCGGTATGCTTGTCCTTACTAGATCAGGCAGCTGATGTGCGAGGCAATGTTATATTGTGGACGTTCGAGTTCAACCTCTCAGCCGGCTGGCAAGGATTGCAAACCTAATTCGTTGAATGAAGAAACTGACTAGGGAGCGTTGACTACACCTTGCATCCGTGTCCGGACAAAACGTTCTCGAAGAAGCAGTAATGAGCGGATACATTTGCTTGTGATGCACTAACGCATATTTTCGAGACCAATGGCACAGCCAAGTCGTATCATGCACGTCCATCATAACGGACATCTCTCAGGCTATTGAATGCTGGTTCCAGTCATCGCATCCATGCAGATCACTTTATGCCTTCTATCGTCTCGAGGACCGCAGCAGGCAGTCCATATCTTCGTTTAGCCACCCAACGAAGTTCTCGGAGCCTCTCAATTCCTTGATAAGGTCGTAAGAATTTTCGCACCGCGCTGCATGGATGACTGCTGACTGACGTATGGGGTGGTGCTGCTAGAACATGGCACAGCTATGATGAACCATCGATTGGCCACCTCACCGCCAATCAAGTTGACTGTAGGTAGTTGCCTAGTTGCCTTGTTCTCCCACAGAGGTAACGATGGCCAGTTTACACGATGGATGTCATGTTATCTGCATTCGTTGAATTTGGGCTTCATATTTCACCTTTCCCAGAAGAGACTCTACCAATCTATCAGTACCCGTTCCCAGCAGCGCTTCTATCACTGCAGATCGGATCGCTGAACGAAATTGACTGAATTCCCTCCACCATCTGCAAGCATTGCATTACCAACCAGTGCCCTGCCACTATGTTGTGCACATAATTTGAGCCGCGCCGTAATGTTGCATCCTTTCGGTTGGATTTTTCTAGAACGTTTCCGACTTTTTTGCAGGTACTGACTAACGAAACTTCCAGCTGTTTAAATATAATCAGGCAGATCTTAGCGAGCCATCTTCATATGTTTCTGACAAGCACTTGTTAAATCAGTTTCGCTATTGATTAAGGAATGAATGTGAATATTCCTTGTCGATCACACTAAAACTTATCTTCATAAACGACTTCATCAGAATATCGGCCAAGCTCGCTACCTCAGAGCCACTCATGAGCCTTCAACGACCATCATCACCCGAAAGTGAGTCCAGACACGGAGATCGCAGCATGTTTGCGAGGCAACCTGGACAGGCTGAGCTTGCGAAATTCTACCTTGACGCTTGTTAAAGGACTACGTTTGGTCATCAGTGTCAACTCCGCGCTCAGAAGCAGGACGGCCTTCAGTACGGGAAAGTTCAATTATCACCTTATATCCCCAAGATGGGTGCTATGATAGACCCTCGCAACGGATGGATGTTTGTGAAGAAAATGGATTTTCTCCTCCACCTGTCGATATAGTATTCAGATGAATACCTAAGTGGTATACATACCCGAGGGTTGTAGTAAAAGAAGATCTCAGTATGTCCGCGAACAACATCATACTCATCTAGAGATGTCCACCTCTATAGTCTTCCTTATTGTTGTCAACGGGAAAGTACTCTTTTCACTTCTATTGTCATCATGTGTACCTCCACACTGCTGAGCTGATACGAAGCTTGACATTCCATATTCCTCATCCTTCCTGTTGGTGCCATTGGAGCCCACAAATGGGTGGTGTCCCAGCTCTTGCTGTATAGAGTACCCTTTCCTCTTTCGATATCCGCTTGGACCCGTCTCTGTTTTGTCGAAGTAGCGGAATAAAGGACGCATGGGGGGAACACAAGCTGCTATAATCGCGAATGACATTTCCAGTCTGTTGCAGACCCCGTTAGAAGGGTTTCTTGGACGCATAGGGTTTGGTCACTCACCCCGCCCATATGGCAAGTGGAATTGAAGACCCTATTACCCAAATCAGTCTGTGCAACCTATCCTGCTGTATATCAATCGGCTTACAAGAGTAATCTGTGCTGGCATTGAAACCCGGAAGAATGGCTGTCCTTACGATAGAGCATATACCATCACTGTCAGGGCAGTCAGTCAGTCATCCAGAGATGGAAACCGAATTGCGTTACAATATTCCAACACCTAGAAGTAGGCACAAAGCAATCTTTACCCGGCGGTTCATATGGAGGTTTCTGAGAATCACGATGGGATATAGGGACAGTACAAAAGCCGAGAATATAGAGAAAGCTCTTGAGTATCAGTATCTCGGCAGACGGACAACGCCGGACGGCTAAACGCACCTCCTTGCATGAGCCCAAACCCCTCCTGAACGTTCGGTTTCCAACACGTTCCTGGGAGCTTTCGGTTCCAGACCTTTCTGGTCGGACTGCACTGGACGAACAAGCTGATGACGTCTACAACATTGTAAACAAACAGCACCACTAAAAGGCTGTATAAGAAGATCTTCCGTTTCTTAGCCGCGGCATCTCCCAGCAGGCGTAGGAGCAAGAAGCAAATGGATGCTTTGGCGAACATGGTACTAAGGACAATCACCGCGGTCGCCAGGACACTGTATTCCATCAATACGATCGCTTCCTGTATTCCTAGATAATAGTCGTGTCTCCCATAACCATGCGTGACTTCCACCACATTGAACGCTAGGCAGAGTAGACAAAAAGCCTTCAAGCATCGTTAGAAGAGCTCCCATAACAAGAAGTAGAGGGTTGCGGCATTACCATAGAGACGATGATCATATAGTCGTCGATTCCCACGGCACGTACGATCCGTATCCGAACATACATTCGAAGACATACTGCTATCAACGCCGCGACGGTCGTGACAGCTGCAGCAGCAATGAATTTGGGACCTCGATCCTCGTCCCCACCAGGAGGTGGCTGCAGAGGCGAAGCCATACCTCGAAGGAGTTTGCCAAGCGCCGACCTTCACCACGTCAACAATCCGTCGCGATCAAGAGTCAGTGTGCGTTGGTCGCGATTGATGACATAAAATTCGAATATATCCATATAAAATTTCCCTTCGTAATCAGAGAAGTGTAGTGGCACTTGATACGCTCGGGTGAACATAGCTTTATAATACGCAGGGTGAGGCACAGTAACATTCGCCGTACCCCAGGGTAGAGAAGATGACGACCAGGTTTAGAGAGCCGGAGAACACAGACATGCAATCATCCACAATCTTTCCACAAGACCCTTGAGATGTACTCTGAACGCTGCGCCATAATGTGATGGTGGGTTTATTGTGGAGCATTTGCCGTGCATGCCACATCATGTTGCATCTTGGCGGTACATTGACCAATCCGTTGGGTCACGATTGTTCAATCAGCTAAGACCAGCCGTTTTACAATGCCACCTGTGAGACTCGAGAGCTGTAACACCATCGTGCTGCTTTATGAACTTGCGGGATTTTCAAGTACCTCTCTGTTTCAGGCAAGGCCGTGCACAAAAGCTCAGGCTGCGCCGCCTGCGGGGGTTGCCCTTCCACTCTTTTATCGTCGGTCAGTCTTGCACCACTGACTGCCAGGGAAAGAACATGGGTTTTGGCATTAAAGAGCCCAGAGGTAGCCAGAATGCCCTCGTACCTGGCACTTCGTTATTGTTCGACCATTCGAAGCACAACACCGCGACGACAAAACATGCCTCCGGCCACAATGCGGAATTGCTTCTTGTGCCTCAGCCCTCCGATTCTCCAAACGATCCGTTGGTACGTACAGTGGATCCTAGACTCAGTTGCAACGCTCATCTTGCTCGCAGAACTGGCCATTATGGAAGAAAAACCTGACTTATTTTGCCATTTGCTTCAACGTCCTTCTTGGAGCCGTACTGAGCCCAGTCTTGACCACCTGCGGCGCACAAATTGTGAAAGAATTCAAGATCTCCTTCAACCAATTCGCTCTACTTTCAGGATGGTCACTTCTCACATCAGGCTGTGCTGCATGGTTAGCCCAGGCCTCGGCTAGGGTCTGGGGAAAGCGGCCGGTTTACATATTTTCCACTATTCTCCTCTTTGTCACAACGATATGGACTTCGCGAGTCACCAGTTATGGCAGCTTCGTGGCAGCGCGTGCAATTGAGGGACTCGGCAATGGTCCCTTTGAGTCAATTGTTCTGTCTTCTGTTGGCGACTTGTACTTTGTTAGTTGATCCTTTTTCTCTCTCCTCCAACATACTGACATCTTTCCAGGTTCATCAAAGAGGCAAGCCGGTCACGTTCTATAACCTGGTGACTTTGTCCACCGTGGCTTTCAGCCCAATCATCGGAGGCTACATCACCGAGAAGCACGGCTGGCGAACTCAGTTCTACATTCTTGCAGGTTTTCTCTTCGTTGGACTTCTTCTCTTGTTCTTCGCCTGCCCCGAGCATGAATATCACCGACCTCTGGCTCTCGAGACGGATGTCATGGTAGGCGAGTTGCCATCGACACGCGAAGCAGAGAAGGAGAAACTACCGTCAGAGGAAGTGGACAAGAGAGACAAATCGCCAGATCAGAGTGCCGGGAAGCCCAATACATATGCGCAAGAGCTAAAGCCGTTCAGCAAGAATATCTCTGGGGAGAATATTTTGATCCTGCTTGCAAGACCATTTGTGTGTATGCTATATCCTGCAGTTATCTGGGCGTTCTTCCTTGGAGGTTGCTGGAGTACCTGGGTTAGCTTGGTTTTGTGAATTAAAATTTTGTCGACTAACTGCAGTAACAGAATGCCGCCGTCGTCATCATACTTTCCCAACTGTTCTCAGAACCGCCGAATCTGTTCACGCCCGCGAAGTTGGGTTACATCTTCACATTTCCCTTCGTTGGGTCAATCATCGCCTTCATGCTCGGCTCTCTTGCAACCGATTCCTCGGCAAAACGGGCCGCACGACATAACAATGGTCTCTTTGAGCCAGAATTTCGACAATGGCTGATGATCCCCGCAATCGTTACTGGGATACCAGGCTTGTTCGCCTTCGGCTACTATTCGACCGGGCGCAACATCTCTTGGATGATGGTCAGCTTCATCTTCGGCCTCATCGTTTTCGGAACCGTCTTCTCGTCAGCCAGCGCGTATGCGTACATTTTGGATTCCCACAGAAATCTTAGTGTTGAGGTTTCTGTAGCGTACGTCATGCTGCGCAATTTCTTCTGGTTTGGAGCAAGCTATTTCATGCCAACGTGGCTCGAAGCCTCGGGTGCCGCAAATATGTTCTACATCATAGGTGGCATTCAAGCGGGCATTAGTCTCATTTCGATCGTGGCATACACCCATGGGAAGATCGCTCGAGACTGGATTCACCGACGCAATCCACTGAAGGCATCAGGACTGATATAGGGCGGCGTGTGAGTATCTTGCCGCCTGGCAAATGTCTCTGGGAGGCAGTGAACATTCCAAAGTTTGAACATTCCAAAGTTCGCATAAGTATTCGAGATTAAGAGGTAGATATCTGTAGCAATAATGTACATCCAGCCGTTAGCACGGCTCTAAGTTCAAAACTTGGTATAATCATCTTGCCGTAGCTTCTGTATTCGAGTCTCGCGATGGTGCATATATGATCCCTAGTCACTGTGGTGTTGGGGGCTACCTCTGTTATCCTCAACGTAAGCATGCGCCAAACTTTGCCACCTGCTTTGGCCATGGGACCCCACCTAGGATAAAATAGCCTTCTTTCCTTCCGCGACAGAATCCAATTTACTCTTCACCTTGGAGCACCAGCATAACTTGTCTGCTCCGTGATCAATACAAAGATACCATCTTCCTAAATCTGACGACCTGTAATGGCTCCTACAGCCAATCCTGCGTACGATGTTGATGGCTATGTTCTTGGTCGAAGCGGCTCAGCATCCATAAGGCATACCTTGCCCCTCATTTGCTGAGTGCTTCATGCTCACGGTTTTTAAGACTCAACCTCCAACATTATCTTTGGAAGGACGTCCTGGGCTACAACATCCACCCAGATATTCCAGTCAAGGACAACAAAGATTTCGCCATAGCGGACATAGGAACGGGCACAGGGCACATTTCGCTTCAACCCGTTCAGGGACTACAGCTAACTGTACATGTGTAGGATTTGGCTCATAGATATTAGCCGGCAGCTGACATCAGCCCGCCTTGACGGCTTCGACGTCTCGACAGACCAGTACCCTGCCAAAGAATGGTTGCGTCCAAACACGTCACTGCAAGAGCTTAACATTCACAAGCCCATTCCTGAGGATTTCAAAGACAAATACGACATTGTCAATGTACGCTTGTTCCTGACGGTGGTGAAGAACGACGATCCGTCACCTATCATCAGGAACCTTATGGATATGTTGAGTCAGTAGCCTTCGATCTCACTCTTAGGGATCTTCTTCGGTATAGCACAACGCTGATTCCTGCGATTATGGTAAATGTAGAGCCGGGCGGCTACCTCCAATGGTCTGAACACAACCTTACAAGTACGACAGTCAAGGCCGTTAAGCCCGGGGTGGAGACCAGCGGACTAGAGTACCTGGCTGATCATGCAAGAAATGTGGTCAAACATGGGTAAGAAGCTTCCCATATTCGCTCACGACACGTATGGCCCTGCTCTTGTGTCACTGATACACCATCTCTAGATGGCCTCCTCGTCTCGGCGAGTACTTCACCAACCATGGGTTTGAGGAAGTATCTCAAAGCCGTTATCCTGCAAGCCCCGACGTCCAACAGTTTTTCACCCAGCTGCAATGCATGCTTGGGGAGGAGTATAGCTGGGTCACAATGGATAACAGCGGTCCCGACAAAAGCGGGCCTGTTCACCGACGTCGGATTCAGGAAGCTGCCCGGGAAGCGAAAGAGGGGGCGGCTATCCACTTCCTCCCCGAGGTTGCAATTGGACGAAAGCCTGCATGAGGTGGTTGCAGAAGCTCCCAGGATTGGTGGCTGCACCGTACCTTTTGGGAGTCGGCATGCCGTTCGGACTGAAGCATCATCCACCACGAGTCGGTATGTCATAGGTTTGCCACAGTTTTATCTTGGAATTGTTGGAAACAGGGAGCGTTCCCCTGCAGTTGGCAATCTCGCTAAGCCCTATAGGGCTGAGGAGTCAGAGTTTTCATCTTCTTCCTTCGTTCGTAGCTTCCTACTGTAGTTCCACAAATATATACATGCATACATACTCCTTCTGCACCTCATATATCAAAAGGAATATGCGGAGCGGTCAGTGATGAGCACAAGGCTTATGTTGATGTAAATTGCCATGCAACGAGTTTCGAGCTAAGGAGAAGAGGGGGGAGTTGAGTGGTTCCGTCCACATGTGAGTAATTACTTGGTGGTTTTATAGATAGGTTGTATACTATCTCCACCGCTGATCAGTTCTTTGTGGCAGAGCGGTAAGACATATCCTTTCCATGTTCTGGGGGCTTAATGGGCTTGTAAGCCCTATCAAATATTTAATCTCTGCTAGCCCTTTGGAGTCGGCCAGGGTGCCTTGACTGTATCGCTGCACATACATAAGTTGGCTTATAGAACCCGCATAACAGCGCTCAAAGCTGAAACCGCAAGAAGAGGCAATGTATCAGCATACTGAATACATGCATGATGCAGACAATACAGTCTCACTGCCGATCCGTTCCTGCAGCAGAACGCCCCGCTGCTTTACCACCCATCCTCTTGCACACGTTCTCACCCATACGCTTATCACAACTGCAATAATATACGAATTGCAACCAGGATCCATTGGGAGTGTAGTGGTTGGCTATAATTCGTCTCAACCTGACCTGGGATTAATCGCTATCATTGTACCTCCGCCAGAATACGTGTTGCACACGAACCGTGGATATGTTCCGTCCATGGATCGGGACCCCATCCATGGATCAAACGTTTCATTCATGGAGGACCCCAACCACGGATGGCAGCAAATATCCATCAGTGGGGACGTTTCATCCATGGACGGGGACCCGATCCGTGGATGAGGGCATTTGATTCATGGATCAAATGCTCGTGTTATAACGAAGCAAGTCAGTTGATCGATATATATTGAAAGAAAGAGCGAACACGATTTAATCTCATATATGTACTACGTAGTTCATCAATCGAAAGATAAACATTAATTCATGATCAATTCGTTCATGAATGAAACATTTAATCCATGGATGCAAGGATTATCCATGGATGGAAGGTCCCTACTGATGGATCTTTGCTGCCATCCGTGGTTGGGGTCCTCCACCAATGGGACCTTTGATCCATCGATTATCATTAGGTCCATGGATGACAGCATTTGATCCATGGATGGAAGATATCCACGGTTCGTGTGCAACATACGCGTAAAGTCGAGTCAGCGGGATTCTGCTTGCTGAATCTGCTACCGTGAAGTTTTGAAGCCTTAACAAGATTTTGTTACTACTCAGAGCTTGCAAGTTATCCCTTATCCTATCAGTATGTCTTCCGGCACCTGCACCTTATGATTCCCCTGCTCCTTCCCCTGCTTCTTATGACTTTCCTGCTGTAACTCTCTATTCTTATTGCGAATTTGGCCACCGGTCTGGGGTCATATTGCTAGACGCTGTAACTATCTTGGGCCAAAATTCCCTTACAGTTTGACAGCATGCAAGCTTCTTCGTTCGTCAGGAGGCCAACGCATGCAACGACCAACATCCCACAGGCTAGCCGTGCCCCGCACTAAACAAAAAGAACTTTCGTTTAATGCTGATCAGCTCAAACAACCTTTTTATCTATTCAATTATTATCTACAGTAGTTTTAGCAGCAATGATTTCTTCATACTCTTTGCTATATTTGATTCTGTTTTTCTGCATGAGCTTCTTATGTATCAATTTAATCATCTTCTTCTGTTAAACAATGATTTTTGATGTTTTTTAAGAAGCGACGCATCGAGTCTTCGCATTTGCAATTGCAGCTTCTTCGTCTTCGTTTTCTTTCGTTTAATAATCTGAGCTTTTATTTGATTGACTGTTATGACTTCGAACTTCGCTGCTATCATTTTTCTGAACTTTGAACGTGCTGCTCTGACAATAAAGTGCTCGTGTACTTGTTTTAAATCTTTATTTTTTAATTAAAGCGAATGTGCATTGATTATAAAATCTCGAATAAAAGTTTGCAAAGAATCTTCTTCAGATAAGATTTTCTGCAGTCTTTTAATCTTTCATATAAAATCTTTCGATGTTTTAAAAGATTTAAACAAATTAATTCTTCTGAAAGAAGCTTACGAAGAAGTAATGAATCGCTTTAACTGTTGCATTGCGAGAATCTTAATAATTATCATATTCGAATTAAATGAAACGAGATCAGTGTTTTTGAACGCATTTTTAATGATGAATTCTATAAAGATTTGTTTTCGAATTTAATTAAACATAATGAAAAAATTGATTTTATTTCACTTCGCGTTTTCGTTTCTGATTGCTTAATTTAATACTTTTAAATGATAATGTTTCATTGATTGAAAACAATTTACATTCAAAGATTGACATAAATGAATGAAGTAAGAAATTAAACGAAAAAGTTCAATGTTGTGAACTTGAAAATACTTTTAAAATTCGTAAATTAAATTAAATGTACAGTCATTTAATACGAGCAATCTTTAAAATTTAATCATTTTTTCTTTAATATGTAAATTAAAGTGCTTTAATCATTTAAATGTTAATTCATCATTAAAATATTCAATGTCGTTAATGATAAATAAAACATCATCATTAAAATTATTTTTCAGAATTCATTTATGAAAAATTCGCTTTTTCGTCACGATTAACATGAAGAGAATATTTCATTCATTAACATTGATACATTCAATAAAAATAATGTAATCTCGTGTATCTGCATCAATTAATAATTGTGATTTATGTTTATTCAATGAAAACACATAACGAGTTTTTTCACATTTAATATGAAAGTTCATTTCATTTATATTATATGTATTTTGATCAATGATCTTTCTTTTAATTTTTAATTTTTTATATTGATTTAAATAATTTCGTATAAACTTTGAATTCTGTGCATTCTTTCGTTCAACTGTTAAAAACTTTTGTTTTCGTTTAAAAAACTGTGAATTTTAATTCATGAAGCGTTTAAGTCAATGCGTTTTCAATTTAAATGATGAGAAATTCGTCGAAAAAGTCTGAACAAGAAGATATTCAACTGCTTCACGCACATGTTTTACATCTGCAGCAATATTGAGTTTATCGCATTGTATAATGTATTGAATTAAAGTTGTTTCTTGTTCATCTGTGAATGTTTTGTTGATTATTGATTAAATGAATTTAAAAGAAGCTTCAGAAGCTTTTCTTCGAAGCTTGTGAATATTCACGCGAAATGCACGTGCTAAAACTGTTAATGACTAGGCCTGCCGTTGGGTCAGGGTTGGGTTGGGTTGGGGGGGGTCAACCCAACCCAATCCCGGGTTCGGGTTGGGGTTGGGTTGACCCCCCTCAACCCAGGCCCAACCCAGGATTGAGTTGGGCTAACCCGGACCCGATTTTTGATACTAAATATAGTATACTATGTACTAAAAATAGTATACTTCCTACCATTACCATATTTCCTACCATAGCTCCCTATCATAGCTCCCTACCAAACTCCCTATCAAAGCTCCCTATCAAACTCTCTACCAAAGCTTCGTATCATGACTCTCTATCAAACTTTCTATCAAACTCCCTACCATATTTCCTACCATATTTCCTACCATATTTCCTACTATATTCCCTACCAAACTCCCTATCAAACTCCCTATCATACTCCCTACCATATTTCCTATCATATTTCCTACCATATTTCCTACCATATTTCCTACAATATTCCCTACCAAACTCCCTATCAAACTCCCTATCATACTCCCTACCATATTTCCTATCATATTTCCTATCAAACTCTCTATTCGTGCCCCCCACTTTCGCTCAGTTCTTCGCTTAGTGCTCACCAGCCATGCACCACTTTCAGCCATGCACCACTAAATTCAACTACCCATTATATACATGATGATATTTAACCAATTCCTAAAATTAACCCGCCATTTCTTCTGATAGGCCTGGACGAACTTAATGCGAGCAGCCCTATGAGGCTTAGTAGCCCTGTAGCACTTCTTTAGTGCATTTAAATACCGCTTTTCCCAGGCCTCTTCGCGCTGCTGCTGCCTCTCGTCCTCCAATTTCTGTCTATCTTGAGTCATACTTCGAGCATCTTTAGCGTACAAGATGCCTCCGGTTTTGAGAACCTTATTAGACTGCTTTTTGCGTGCTTTGCGAGCATTTTCAGCGGCTTCTATTTGACGGTATATCCTTGCCCCCTTCACTGATGCATTCGATGCCCGTCAACGACTCTCTATTATTCGGATCCTTGAAGTAAATTCTTCTATTTGAATCTACAGTAACAATTCAATCGGAGCGTGCAATGCCCATACGATAGCCGGTTTCGTCGAAATTCCATGTATCATCCTCCGTTATACCATATTTGACGACCACCTCTTTAAACTCATCAAAATGAGTCTGTAGTACTTCCGAATCATGCGCGTTCTTTCTTTCAGCTGCTAAAGGCTTTCGTTTAGCTTTGAAGAGATCTGGCTGACGATCTAACCATCGTTTGGCCCATTGAGCGTCCAGTAGAGGTGGAGAATTCCAACGAGCAAAGTCTTGAGCACGAAGGGCGTTTGCCGTCGATTGCACCATGTGTAGTCTAGCTGACAGGCCTAACTGATCCACTGTAGTTAAGTATTGTCGTAAAGCTGACTCCTGATCAGGTTTTAAAGCCCTGTTATGCAGTCCTCGTACTGCTGTTTTGGACTGATAACCTCGTAGTCTAGATCGAAGTCGGTCATATGGAACACGAAACTCGCGCGCAATTTCGGCTCGATTAGGATTTTCACGCGTGTTTATGGCTTCAATAGCCTTCTGAATGCGACCTTCGATGATAGCGTATGTAGAAGTCATTGCGTGGATTTTTGGTGGATTTTTGAAGGTGGTGGATCAAAAATATGAAGATTTAGTGGTGCATGGCTGAAAGTGGTGCATGGCTGGTGAGCACTAAGCGAAGAACTGAGCGAAAGTGGGGGGCACGGATACCGAATTCCCTATCAAACTTTTTTTAAATCTTTTTCAAATTTTTTTGCAATCAATTTTGCAATCAGTTTGATAGAGAGTTTGGTAGGAAGTATGGTAGGAAATATGGTAGGAAATATGATAGGGAGTATGATAGAGAGTTTGGTAGGGAGTTTGATAGGGAGTTTGATAGGAAGTTTGGTAGGGAGTTTGGTAGGGAGTTTGGTAGGGAATATAGTAGGATATATGGTAGGAAATATGGTAGGGAGTATGATAGGGAGTTTGATAGGGAGTTTGGTAGGGAGTTTGGTAGGGAGTTTGGTAGGGAATATAGTAGGAAATATGGTAGGAAATATGGTAGGAAATATGGTAGGAAATATGGTAGGGAGTATGATAGGGAGTTTGGTAGGGAGTTTGGTAGGGAATATAGTAGTATGGTAGGAAATATGGTAGGAAATATGGTAGGAAGTATGATAGGGAGTATGGTAGGGAGTTTGATAGGGAGTTTGGTAGGGAATTTGGTAGAAAGTAGGCCTGCAATCGGGTTGGGTCAACCCGCCGGGTTGGGTTGACCTCCCCCAACCCGGACCCAAGGCCCAACCCAATCTGGGTTGGGTTGGGCAACCCGGACCCAACGGCAGGCCTATTAATGACGCGTAATTTTGATTGAGTCAAGCTTTCAATGCACAGTCAATTCGCTTCTCTTTCATTTGATATGAAGTACGCATTGTGAGTGTGAATGTGAGTGATTGAAAATGATAATTGAATTTAGGTAAAAAGGTTGTTTGAGCTGGTAAGGTCGTTTGAGCTGATCAGCACTAAACGAAAGTTCTTTTTGTTTAGTGTGGGACACGGCTACATTCGAGTTGAAACTCTTCGCACGCCGCAGCCTAGCGATGCCTGGTCGATTTTCCCAAGGCCAACCGCTGGGAATTTTCGATATACAGATCCACAGCTTTGATCATCCGCCCTCTTTCCTTATTTGTGATCCCATACATGGACAAGGCATCGAAACTACATGATGACGTGCCTGCGAATGCTGATCAGCCGATATCACTTGAAGATTCAGCTCAGAAATAAGACCTCGTACTTGCCAATATATGGGGCGTTGTGCTGCATCAGTGCAATGCACGGTGATGATTGTGGGTACCTCATTGTCTGCCTTAAATTACACGTATCTCCGATACAAAACGGCTGCGGAGCTAGATTAATATCTCGTTTGTAACTTACCCCTGCTCTTTTGGTTTAAGCTGAAGGTACCTCTGGGATGGGGCGAGAGATCTGATATTGAAGACCTTAAGCGTGGTACAGCTTATCAATATGCCTTCGCAATCATACAAAAACGACGGGGACGAGATTGGACGCTCATTCGCCGCTTCGGCTAGGTAAGTTACAGACGTTCCAGATACTTCAGCCAGCAGGATAACAATTACTGAACATTATTGCAAAGACTAAATCTTCAATATTACCTGTGGAAGGATGTTCTGAACTTCAATATCCACCTAAGCATACGGGCGGATAATAGGCCAGATTTTAGAAATGCAGACATTGGAACAGGAACAAGGTCTCTGACAACTCATTGATCTATTCACAACGTCAAGCCATTGCTAATATAGGAACAGGGTATCGCTTGTTGATGTTGCGCGGCAGCTTTCCTCAGCCAATCTGGACGGCTTTGATATTTCGAACAACCAGTACCCTGCTCAAGAGTGGCTGCTAAACCACGTGTCATTAGGCACGCTTGATGTATACTCAGATGTCCCTCAAGATTTGATCAGCAGGTATGATATCATACACATTCGCCTCTTTCTTTGCGTTGTAAAGAATAACGATCCGAGGCCAATCCTGGAGACCGCCTTGAAGATGCTGAGTAAGCCTTCGTTATTGTCGATTGTTTCTTGTTATGATGCCACGAAAAGGATCGAACGTGCTTAGCATTACCCATCTGACCTTTGTATATCACAGGACCTGGTGGGAATATTCAGTGGGCCGAGCACAACATCAACACAATAACCATCGAGACTCCTAGCCCACTTCTGAAAAGAGTCGCAATGGATCGGCTGTTTACGATGATGAACCCCACGAGAGAAGTCATGTATGACTCCCTGGTTACAGATTTCGTATCGTAAACCTTCCAGTCCTTTACGATTGGGGTATCGGATACCGTCATTTCTAGCACTGACTCGATCTCTAGCTGGGTCAATGATCTTGCATGGACATGTAAAAATGTAGGTTTTGAATATGCGTCTACAAATCGCTATCCTATCGGTTGTGAGCTTCGGCTTTTCTTTACACAGCTTCATTTCATGCTTGGCGAAAAGTTCAGCATGAACTTTTGGGATAACAGTGGCCCTGAATCAAAGGGATCAAGGTATCGTAGGGTACTTGAAGAAGCCGACCAAGAATCGAAGACAGGGGTTGATTTTCATTATATTATCGAGGTTACCACGGGCAGAAAAGCACTGTAAGGAACAATCGCTAGTCAAACTTCGGATCAGCTACCCTCGATTTCTATTACCAGATCAGTAGACTTGATTTGGTAATGTTAGAGTAGAAAACAGGCCAGTCTTGCTAAGGCACTCTCTAGGTAAGACGCTTGACATGGGATATATTTGATTTTCGCCGAGAGAGGCCCTGGAAGATTCATGAAAAAGTACTTGAACAACCTCGGGAGGAGCATGCCACCAATAGTATCGTCCTATTGCGTATGTATCATCCTTGCTGGACTTCTCCAACGTAACGTCACATTTAGGGGATAATAGATTTGACACCGGGCCTACTATTTTCACGGATTGAATTGGTCCTTCAAATTATCTCCCTGTGCCTCCTAGATGGCTGAATGTTGCCTTGGGATGTACGGCACTGAAATTTGTTCCGGCAATTTCTGTTAGCCATTAACACTACTTTTGTCCTGTCAAACTCATCCGAAAAGCTTGAAAACATGACAGTTGTACTGTTGTTTTTACTGTTAACGACGGCGTTGTTATACCGTCTCGTCGCCGAATTCTTCTTCAGTGACCTTCGAAGTATTTCAGGCCCCTTACTAGCAAGACTCACCAATCTTTGACGCCTTATCGACACTTGAAAGGGTCGTCATGAGCTCACGGTTCAGAACCTCCACCGGAAATATGATAGCGTTATAAGAATCGGACCTAACAATGGGAGCATTTCCGATTCGGACGCTGTTGACAGGATCTTCGGTGCGAAGGCAGAATTTCCCAAAGTGAGCTCTCATGTAATCATCTTAGCAGTAAGAGGTCTGTGATTAACGCATCAACAGAATAATTTCAATAATGTGATGCGAAGACATGATAAAAGCAAGCCCGTCCCAACCATTGTGACAGTGGAGGATGGAAAACCTCCTACCGATATCAGAAAACCTGTTGCTCATGTTTTCACCACGAAAGAGCTTGTAAAATTCGAGCCTGTGGTCGATAAAACAATCTGTAGCTTCCTCTGGCAATTGGATCAAGGCTTTATCACAGGATCTAGCGATGGAAGCAAGTGCGATATACATGGTTGGAATCAAAATTGTGGGTTTCTCGGACCTCTGGGGAACCAGCACAATACTGATACTCGTCAGTCACTTTTAACGTACTCGACGAACTATTATTCAGTCGACCCCCTGGCTTCCTCAAAGAAGGACGTAATGTAGACAGCTTGATCAAAACAATTGCTCGAGTATTTGACTACACCGCTATTGTAAGATACTCATTCGTCTGACCTTCAACTTGCAACTCATGTAAACGTCAAGGTTGGCCAAATGCCCTGGCTAGATATCTATATCAGGAAGAACTCCGTAGTCGCAAAGCTGTTCACAAAGTCCAGCATAATTGCAGAGCTTGCGTCGCATGAGCTACGAGCGCGTCAATTCCGGAAAGGGCTAATTTCGAGCCACGGCCATCAAGACTGCGTAAATCACCTCCTTTCCCTCTCTTGCGTACCCTTTTTTCTAGAACTCCCCTCCTCTTCATGACAACCCCATCTTCAAATCTCACTCACCAGCAACGAAACCCACGGTCCACCATATCTCCATACTCACAACGATCGAGACAAGACATGTGAATCCAGAAGTGAGTGTGCGTTGTGCGTTCGAGGGAGCATTCGTATGAGATGCAGTACTCGATCAATCTACTGTGCGGATCTCACTCTTTCTCATCCCTTCCACTCCATTTTCTCCCCCACCCCCATTCTCATACGCCTATTCTATCTACGACCTACAACTCACCCATTTCTGCAATCGCCCCTAAGCCCCTCGCTATCATTATTTCATTCAACATCAACCTTATTAGCTTCCTTCGACTAACCTCAGCCCGCTCCTGTTGATTTACTGATGAGTATGATCGCATCCTGACTACCCAATTGAAGAGATCCTGCCCAGCTCTTCAAAGCTCTTTCCTCCGCCTTCTCGGTCAAAACTTCCCTCTCACCCTATCCCTTCCCCATCCCCCACCCTCTGCGCCCTCAAATACCCCCATCTACCACCACTACCCAACAACCAAACATCTAACAACATCAGTACAACATCCAAGTCCACCATCACACCTCCACTATCGAACCCCCTTGACCCCCTCTGCGCCCTAACCTAAAATATACCCATCTACCACCTCACCATCACAATACCCCACCCCACACCACCCCACGAACAACCTCCCCCTCCCCACAAAGC
>JAABUH010000446.1_pt1 | contig 60519 bp, 82 predicted proteins | sample 5559121 | NCBI WGS metagenome assembly JAABUH01 (sample SAMN10711871, study PRJNA513364) | rock metagenome | isolation source: Antarctica rocks | place: Antarctica: Victoria Land, Battleship Promontory nord | collected 2015-12-28 | reverse complement strand
TGTGCAAGAGGATCAGTTGCTAGCATGCATATTATGCAAGTAATGACCATATGCGCTTCAATTAAGTAGAGAAGTAAAGTGTCCGAACTTCTGGTGATGTCCGAACATCACGTGGGTACGAGATACTCTTTCTTTTAAGCGCGGGATCCGCCACACCGGAAATCATTTCCCGGTGAATTTGGAATGACGTTATGCCACGCGCGACGGTATTAGCAGCCGCGTCCACAGCGGCACCTGACCCAGCAGTAGTACCCCTGAACTCATCGAGAGGAGGGTGAGGACCTGTTAATGACAGCCCTGCATCATTAGTCAGTCTACTACCTTGGGTGAGAGGAGCTCGTCAACGCAATTCGAAGAGGGGCATTGGTCTTCAGTCACGCGACGCTGTACACCTCCATAAAGCGCGCTAAAACAAATCAACTGCTCGCGCCTTCTCCGCCATCTACCTACCATACCCCCCGACCAAACATCCTTTGTCATCATCACCCTGATCTGCGACGTTCGAATCTCTCCGATACACGTATTCAGTACTCGTTCCTTCGCGAGACATCAAGAGCGAGACGACGAGCGGAGTGTATCGCAACGACTCAGCTGGAACAGGAGTGTAACGGAAAGGCAGCAACAGCGACGTCCATTAGGTGTTGGATTCAAATCGCTCAGCACGAGGTGTATAAGAATTTCATTAGGAAGCGTCGGAAAACGTTGAGGTGAGTCATGCTCGTCTTTACTGATCAAGTTGCCTCAGTCAGCTCGCGTTGTTGTTTTGAATCCCATTCGCCTTCCCGTCCATCGACCCTCTCTTCGCCCATGTATCCATTCATCCCTCAGCCTTCTCAAGCGGTCCTCTTCTTCCCCTAGACATGATGCTGGACTCAGCTCCGCTTTTGCACTCCTCTCTTTTCCGTTTTAGTCTCTGCTCAGAGGAGAAGGCTTGGCGGACTCATCAGCGGACTTCCACAGCGCTTTGATCGAGCAACGAACAGGGAGTCGCTGAGCGGAGATTTAGCATGCCGGGGTCGGGACGACCGTCGTCGCAATTATCTCTCCCTCCCTTCTGTTGTCGGAGCTGTTGGAAGGGACATGAGCTGACTTCGGACCTCGCCTTCTCTTTCAATCCGTGACTCCGACAACTCCGACATCTTACCCTTATATTCGCTATCTCGTTTGATCCTCTCCGCTACCTAACGCTACTCTCTCGCCAACACTACTTCTGCGCCTTCTCATGTATCGCCCCAATCTCCATGTACACCCTTCCTTGGTCGTACCTGTCCGACCGCCAGTCCATCAATCCTCGACCTTCACCGTTCCCCCCAACCAAGATTCGGCGAGCTGGAGCGATATGTCTGGAGTAGGATTAGTGAACGGGGTGAAGGTGTCTCGTGAGCTACTTTGAAGTTGTTTGAACTAGCATGCCACATGCTAGGCTGTCGGGCGGTTCAATAGCTAATTACAAGCTCAGCCGATGACCCAAGCCGGATCGTCACTGTCACCGCTCAAGGTGGGAAGACGGGGAACGAGGTGTCAATCTCGTATACGAGCTGTAAGGTTGTGGGGAATGGGAGTTTCGGTGTGGTTTTTGCAGCGAAGATGTTGGGTGAGTCTCGGTCGGAGTTCAGCGGAGAGGATGGCTAAATGAGCGTGTAGTAGGGAAGAAGGAGGATGGGTCAGAAGAGCCGGAGACCGAGATTGCTATCAAGAAGGTATTGCAGGACAAGCGGTTCAAGGTGAGCATGCCTTCCGATGCGACCGACAGGTGCTGAGGATTACTCCCTCAGAATCGAGAATTACAGATCATGCGGCTTGTCAGTCATCCGAATGTCGTGGACTTGAAGGCATTCTTCTATTCGAACGGTGATAAGGTCAGTCGCCTCCTTCACCTAATCAGCGGTGTATCACTGTTCTGTGATGCTGACAATGTCCGCAGAAGGACGAAGTCTACCTGAATCTCGTTCTCGAGTTCGTCCCAGAAACGGTCTACCGAGCTTCGCGGCATTATTCCAAACTCAAGCAGATGATGCCGATGCTTCAGGTGAAGCTGTACATGTATCAGGTGAGCTGTTTCTGGGGTTTTCTCAAGGCCATGCTGACTGCTCATTAGCTACTTCGGTCCCTCGCCTACATCCATTCTGTGGGAATTTGTCACCGCGATATCAAACCTCAAAATCTACTTCTCAATCCCGCAACAGGCGTGTTAAAGCTTTGCGACTTCGGATCAGCAAAGATTTTGGTGGCGGGAGAGCCGAATGTCAGCTATATCTGCTCCCGGTACTACCGGGCGCCGGAGTTGATATTTGGCGCGACCAACTACACCACAAATATCGGTTAAGACAAACTCCCCAATGACGGACACTGGCAAGCTGACCTGTTTGGCGTAGACATATGGTCAACGGGATGTGTTATGGCGGAACTAATGCTTGGGCAACCGCTCTTCCCCGGAGAATCAGGGATCGACCAATTGGTGGAGATCATCAAGGTGCTGGGAACGCCGACACGGGAGCAGATCAAGACGATGAACCCGAATGTAGGTGGTAAACCAGTTTCATTAAGCTTTGATCTGACATTGTCGTAGTATATGGAGCACAAGTTCCCCCAAATAAAGCCTCACCCGTTCACAAAAGTCTTCCGACCACGTACACCTGCCGATGCTATCGCACTCATTAGCAATCTACTCGAATATACTCCAACAGCTCGACTGACGTGAGCGAATCGCTCGTCTTGTGCACATAGCTGATGGAACGGTGATTAGAGCTCCTGAAGCGTTGGTGCATGAGTTTTTCGATGAGTTACGGATCGAAGGATCGCGCTTGCCCAATGGGAAGGAGATGCCTGCATTATTTGACTTCACACGAGAAGGTGCGCTTAGTCTTGCTTTTCGAAGTCCAAGTTGACGCCAATCAGAACTGTCGATGCGGCCTGACCTGATCCGTCAACTTGTCCCCGCACATGCTGAGCCTGCCCTGCGAGAACAGGGAATCGACATCGAAGGCTTTGTACCCATCCCATTGGAACAGCTACGCATATCTTTGGATGTGAGCGGAGGGAACGAATCGGTGCAACTTTTGAGCTGATGTCGCTATAGTAATTGGATCGATCATGTACAACGAAACTCGGATACCCCTCACGCTAGTTATTGGCCCTTCACCCTTCTTCTCGCTCGACCCGCATACACCTTCTCACATTCCTCCGGAACCGTCATCTTGGAGTGGCCCATACTTTACTATTGTACACGACCCATGTAGGTGATAGGGTGGGTCATGATCGACGGGTCTTCAAGATAGTGTGAGAGGGTTATAGTAGGGACAGTGGAAGTGAGGCGAGGATGAAATGTACGACGAATGGATGCATTGGTTTCACCTGGTCTCGTCTCCTAGATCCAACCAACTGCGGTAGACCCCCGAAGTATCTCGATGCATGATATCTTGCTTGGTCGGCAGTTTTTCCTATCGACTGGGGATCATTCTGCGCGCTCCGCTTTCTCGTTAGACTTCCCGATCCATTTGAACCCCTTGTGCCCTGCCCAACTTATCCCCTAAACCCTTCTGCATCTCATACTCCAACTTCCTCTCTTCCCTCTCTTTCGCCCTCTCTTCGGCGGATTGGGATTCGAGTAACTGTGGAGGTGGAGAGATGATACATGATTTACAATCTTCGTCGAGGACTGGAGGGGGTTGTTGGACTGGTGAAGAGGGAGTGTTGAGGGGTGTTGAGTAAAATTGGAGCTGTTCTGGGGATGTTGATGGAGGAGCGATTGACGAGGCGGAGGAAGAAGAAGAGGAAGGGGAGGTAGGGGAGGTAGGGGAGAGAAGGGCTAAAGCTTTGGCTTGTACCCGCTCTTCATCTCGGAGGACGCCTTGGTACATCGTCTATACCACTTCGTGATCAGCATCGGTCGATATGAGTGCGGAAAACTGAGCAGTGATTGGGAGAGAAAGACACTCACATTCGATTCCCGTTCTTGAAGGTAATGTACCCCCCAGACTGTTGCTGCCGAAGCGAGGATCGAGGATGAGAGGAAGATCTTTGATGCGCGAGACATGATGGAAGTCAGTAGCTTTCTGAAGAGATGCCTGAGTCGTTCGAGAGGACAGTCTCGTCCCTATACGGTGGACGTAGGGACGTAGGAATGCTACAAGACCACTTGTAGGGGGACAACCGATCGTTAATAAGCGGCAAAAGTCAAGAAGTCAGAAAGCGGGGATTTCACGTGTTCAGGGGAAATTATTCTCCGAAGGTCTGGGTAATCCGAGCTTCGCTGACCGGTGTTACAAGATGGCTGTTTCAGCTTGATGGACGTTGATTGACTCGGTATTCTCCCTGTCAATCTGCCTTCCACCAACGTAAATCCCCACCTAGAATATCCTGAGAAGATTGATTGAGGTAACAGCTCGTCGACGGCGATAATCCGGTTTTGAACACGGGCAACTTGCGATTTGACTCGCGTCGAAGGAGGGGAGAGAAGCTGGCAAGATGTCGGGTAACAACATCAAGGTGAGCTGCTGACAGACTTCACGACTTTCACCATGTCTCACATTGAGAGTCTCAAGCTTACCCAGCTTTTTCTTTCAGGTAGTATGCCGGTTAGTGATCATGGCTTCTGTACCTAGAGGATGGAAGCTGATAAGGGCTTGGCTTGTCATTCATTACGCCCTAATGCTTCTTCACCTCGACCGCTTTCAACATGATATCTCACGGATTCATATCGCCTCCGTTGGTCACCTTCTTGGTCCGTCTCGCTGGTTTGGACTGGACTCCCAGGTTCCGACCCATGAATCGGATGGAGCTCGAGCAGCGATCCGACGAATGCATCCACTTCGACGAGGGGAGCACTACGGTATTGATGAAGAATTCGGCGTCATTGGGTGAGCCGTAAACCATCTTTCCGGGACAAATCGCCGACTCAGCGAAGGACGATCGTTAGCTGACAAGTCTACGCACAGCTGGACCAGAGAAGGATGGTGAGCAGTGGATAGATATTATGGGAGGCGGAGGGTTGATTCGACTTAAGGCTTCACATTCGACCGAGTCTTCGATACTTCCACGAGACAGGATGAGATCTTCGACTGGGGAGTCAAGGGAATAGTCGAAGGTGAACTCGTAGCGTCTTAGCTGTCCATCGCCTGGCTAATGATCCGGTTACTGTTCAGATGTCACGACTGGCTTCAATGGAACTCTGTTCTGCTATGGGCAGACCGGCTCGGGGAAGACATACAGTCAGTCCCCCTTTAGCCTGCAACTCAAATGCTCGGTATGACAGCGCTGATCAAGCAACCTAGCCATGATGGTCAGTCGTACGATCTCGAAACCTAGCTGTGATGCCTCTGGCCACAGGGGTCGTCGAGCTGACGGAGGATTGTAGGGCGCCGATATCGAAAATCCCGCTCTGAAAGGTCTCATACCTCGGATAGTCGAGCAGATCTTCGCTTCAATCCTCTCTGCCGATGACAGCATCGAGTACACCGTCAAAGTCAGCTACATGGAGATCTACATGGAGAAGATAAAGGACCTTCTTGCTCGTGAGTACTGATCCGACTTCTGCTCGAAACCCCACGCCAGCGCTGAGGAACGGGTCATCGTTCAGCCCAGAACGACAATCTGTCAATCCACGAGGATAAAGCGAGAGGAGTATACGTAAAAGGCCTGACGGACGTGTATGTCGGGTCTGAGATGGACGTGTACAGAGTCATGAAAGCTGGTGGAGCGAGTCGGGCCACTTCTGCTACTAGTAAGTTCGTCATGAGAAAGGACCTGGCGAATCAAGCTGATCTGTTGTTCAGACATGAACGCCGAGTCGTCCCGGTCTCATTCCATCTTCGTCGTCGGTATACATCAACGAAACACCGAAAACGGAAGCCAGAAGAGCGGGAACCTCTACCTTGTAGATCTTGCCGGGTCTGAAAAGGTCAGCTGAAGATCTCGTCTCGAGTCCTGCGCAGCGAAGTCAAGCTGATTGTGTTTTGTTTGGGAGCGTAGGTTGGCAAGACTGGAGCAACCGGCCAGACATTGGAGGAAGCGAAGAAGATTAACAAGAGTCTATCGGCGCTAGGTATGGTCATCAACTCCTTGACGGACGGGAAGGTAAATCCCATGAGTACCAAAGATATCGAAGCTCACAAGCATAGTCCTCGCATATACCCTATCGAGACTCGAAACTTACTCGGATACTACAAGGTGAGCTTCCGTCCGATATTGAATGCGCTTTACTGACTCTCCCAGAATCCCTTGGCGGGAACAGTCGTACTACTCTGATTATCAACTGCTCGCCTGCCTCGTACAACGAGGCGGAAACCCTTTCCACTCTCCGTTTCGGTATGCGAGCTAAGTCGATCAAGAACAAGGCTCGGGTTAACGTCGAGATGTCACCAGCCGAGCTCAAAACTCTGCTCAAGAAGACTGTCGCAGAGCTCGCAGCTGTCCGGGAATGTGCAGCCAGTCTTGAAGAAGAGGTCCAGATCTGGCGGAATGGAGGTAAAGTGGAGAAGGCGGATTGGGCTGCTTCGATGGCTCAAGCTACCTCGACGGCTTCCACAGCAGCCAAAAGGGTCACAAGTCCGATGCCTCCCACACCTGGTGGATCGTCTGGTACGACGAGCAGGGTCGGTACACCTAGTGGACTGCTGCGTTCCGCTATGGATAGTCGACCGGATACGCCATCAGTGTATGGGCTAGGATTGGATAAAGACGAGAAGGAGGAGTTCTTAAGACGGGAGAACGAGCTTAGCGATCAGCTAGCAGAAAAGGTCAGAATTGCCAATTAAAAAGACGGCGATACTGATGGCATTGCGCAGGAATCGGCACTCTCAGCTCAAGAGAAGCTCATGGCAGATATGAAGGACGAAGTGGCATATTTGAAGAAGCAGGAGGCGTCCATGGCCAAGGTACATCGCGATCAGCAGTGAAAATGACCTTTCTAATGGCACTTGCAGGAAAACAAGACAATGTCTGCCGAGCTGAATGACCTACGAATGTCATCCGCTCGACTCGATTCCGAGGCGAAGGATGCTACCATCACCCTCGATGCCTACAAAGACCGCGTCAGCGAGCTACAAAAGGACATGGACGAGCAGAAGACTCACATCGATGCTTTGAGGACCGCACAAGGCAGGGAGAAGGAGGAGGAGAAAGAAAGGAGAAAGCAAGAGATGCTCAGCGAGATGATGAGCAAGATGGATATGGTAAGAGCGATATGACCAGTCATGCGTCCATCCTGATGTGAGGGTAGAATGGTGGACTCGATCCGGCAGGCGAGCGACTGCGAATCATTCTCAAGCAGCTTGACGGCGTTCCCGATGTTGCAGTTGGCGAGCTTATCCGTGCACATCTGGCAGAAAATCAGGATACAATGCGCGATCTTCAGGAACGACTGCGCGGGAGTCATGAGGAGGCAGAGATGCAGGCTAGGCGCAAAGCGGAGGTCGAGAAGATATTGCTACAGCGAGACGCGGCTTACGAGGAGTTATTGGGTATGTTACGCATGAACCACCCTTATCCGAAGCGTATCTGATGGCTGGTATAGACAAGACGTCCTCCAGTCAAACCATGGCCATCGACGATATCAAGGTGAGTCGTCTTTGTGTCCGTCATGAGCCAGTGGCTTTGACCGGATTGCCCATTGGTGTCGGCTCTGACAGTCTTCAGGCTCAATACGAGGCCCGTTATACCTCCCAACAGGACATGTTTCGAAGCGAGATAGCCTCTCTGAGCGACCAAGCTGATTTACGATCTGCGGAGGTCAGACGATTTCAAAGTACGGTGGCGAGCTATAAGCTATCAAACGAAGAGCTCAACGTAAGCCGCGTGCTGCGTCAACTGGACGAAGGGCATTAGCCGACTTCACTAATGTCTTTTAGCGCGCCTTGACGGTTGCTTCCGCTGGCTCGGAAGACGGCGAAAGCTTTGCGAACTCGGCGCGGAAGCTGGAGCGGAAGCGGAAAGCGCATGAGATCCAGTTTGCGGAGCTTGAGATCATCAAGAAGAGCTTGGTGAAAGATCTCCAGAACCGGTGTGAGAAGGTGAGTGCGGCTCGAGGATCTCGGAATCGCTGCTTATCCCGTGAAAGGTTGTGGAGCTGGAGATGCAACTCGACGAGGTTCGCGAGCAGTACAAGGTCATCGCTCGATCCGCCAACTCGCGAGCTCAGCAGAGGAAGCTTGAATTTTTGGAGCACAATCTCGATGCGCTCAATGTCGTCCAGAAGCAGGTGCGACGATCCCTTGTCCGTCTATCAAGATTCGCTGACGTTTGACCCTGCCGTTCAGCTGGTTGAGCAGAACACAACTCTCAAGAAGGAAGTCGGGATCACCGAGAGGCGTCTTCTCTCCCGCAATGACCGGATACAGCACCTTGAAGCGCTACTCACGCAAGCCGACGCAAAGCTGGCCCAGAAGAACCAGAAATACGAGGCTCAGCTCCAGACTATCCGTGAGAGACTAGCGGAAGGTTAGTGATATTTCCCGCACAGTACGGCCAAAACTGATGCATCGTCCCAGCTCAAGCGAAACAGCAAACATCGTACAATCACGGGCGGATCGCCAAGCCACTTAGAGGAGGGGGAGGGAAGGGGGAAGTGCCGAATGTCTCGCCAGTGACACCGATGTATCAGGCTATCGTGGCTGGGAGTCCACTGGAGAGAGTCCAGCAGGATGAGACTGCGAGCGGAAAGAGACGTGAGTAGCGAATAAACGGAACTTTGAAGTGTGTCTCTCGCTGAATCCCGGCTTCAGAGTCATGGTTCTTCTCGTCCTCGCCCCGATGATGTTCCATTTGCACCATATGCAACGGCAAGCATCGATCATATACCCAGCACAGATGACCCTCTTTGTCTTGTATTGTATGATAGTGTACGATCACTAACGCGTAGAAGCTCGACGATGAACATTGTGCGATACGACTACTGGCTATTCGTTACAGGGAACCTAGCCCGAAAGCATTTAGACGCGTGCAGATCGCTGGCAGCCTGACGGGGTGAGCACTGATATGACTGCTATGTAAAGTTGCATGGCGATCGTCTGCTACGGAGTCGAAAGGGAAGTAGAAGGAGCGTCCTCGAATCGCAGAGGACAGCTGGACTGTGGGAAGGGCGATGGATACCAAGGACGATGAAGAAAGACAAAACGCCTACACGCTCAAAACATGAAGATATATGATCTAGGCCAGAGTCGAATAAGAGCCTTACCGAACAAGAAAAGTGAGAGGAGCGATGAGGGTCCTTCCAAATAGAGAATTAGTCGATCAAGCGGAAAACCTGGACAATGTCGATGAGCGAAATACCGAATGTTTTCGAGAAGCGTACCTTATCATTCATTGATGTAAATGGTTTCCCGGCCTCTTCCTCCTCTCCCAAGCCAATTGGTCCTCCAGGTCGATGATCTTCTCGCTCAGCTTTACATTGTCTCTCTTCTCCTCGAGATTCTTGCTTGCCTTGACTCGCGCCTCAGCCTCTGCGCCGTCATGCTGGACAACGAGCTGACTGTTCTGCTCCCGAACCTTGCTCATCTCCGGACCCCATAGCTTCTGGTCTCTGTCGTCCACCCTTGCACGTAATTCAGCCACCTCCCTCTGAGCTCGAGATGTATCGCTGCGAGCCCCGTCGCGATCTCTCTGCAGCGCCTGATTGGCTTCGTCTACTTTGCAGAGATCATATCGAGTATGCACAGTACCCAGCATATCTAAGGTAATTTAGATATGAACATTCTGTTAAGACGCTCGGCGACCCCCACAAACAAGTGTGTATCGACTCACCGATCGCCCGACCGATACCGTAGCTGGATCGCCTCAGTCTCTCCTCAGCCCTCCAGCTCCTCAATCCTCTCACTGAGTTTGATATTCTACCTCTTCTCCTCACGAAGCTTCTTGGTCGTCTCGCGTGGATCCGCCGTCAAGTTTTTGGCGGTCGCACTGCTTTAGCAGCTGAGCATTCTGCTCCCGAAGCTTGACACTCTCCGACTCCATCGAGTCCGTATCGCGATCCTTTGCCTTGGTACGGAGGTCTGGCGCCTACTTCTGAGTGAAATCAAGATCCCTGATCAGGCTTTTGATGGTCTCGGCATCGCGTTCCGATGCCTGCTTCGACTCGTGTTTGAGCTTGTCGTAGTCGCTTTGGAGTCGAACGATGTTCCCCAAGAATTGACTGCCTTGCTTCTTAAAGTCCGTTGTATCCCCAATGCCTTCGGTAGTCACTGGAACGTCTCCGACCGAGAATTTAAGGTCGCTGTGATCAGAATCGTCATCGTGTTCGGTTGGAGACACTTGACGTCTGATTTTCTGATCGCGAGGTGGCTGTATCTGAGTCGTTTCCTGTTCGACTTGCTCCAAATGCTCTGCCGGTGCCCTAACGAACACTCTGGCTGGACTTGGTCACTCGCCTTGGGAGAAAGTCGGAATCGTGTCGTCTTGGTCATACGCCGAGTCTTATTGATGCTCGTTCCTTCGACCCTGTGTCGGTGTATGATGTCGTTGCGAGCGTGCTGACTTTTCCTCCCTTGTGTCTCAAACTCTTGTACATAATCCGTCAACGGGAGTCACCAATCGCGTAGTGGGTCGACTTACCTTTGCCACGGCGCCACTTTTTCTTCAGGTCATATTGACGTTCCGCTAAACGAGCGTCCCGTTCGATATTGAACTGCTCCAATCAGTATACCGTCACTGCGTCGTGGGGAGGGATACCTGCCTTCGGGAGGTCCGGAGCCAAGACGTGCTTGCCCAAGTTACTGCATGACCCAATACTGATCAGACAGGCCCCAGCAGGTTGGGCGACGATCGATTTCGAGACTGGGTCTGGCCATTGACCGGTCTCACCATCCGGCCCATCTTGGAAGACCTGGAGACATCTGCCTCCTCTTCGAGGGCATCGATCATACTGGAGGGTCCTTGTGCCTACGCGGCAGTACCGTCAATTCTGTCAAAATTGCGGGATAGTAGCTGGAACGCGTACGTATAGTAGAAAGCGGACCATACAGGATGGAAGGTCCCGGACGCATCCTGATATCCAAGCACGTAAGACCCAGCTGGCGGAATGTCGTCCTGCTTGATCTCGTGTCGGATCATACCAATGAGCTAAGCATTGTGAGGCCATTTATGTGGATGGCTTTCGACAGCAAGTTGGAAGCGGTGCGCCAGACCTGGCACCGAGACCGCGATGTCGTCTTCGTTTGTATTTCGGTGTACCGGATCTGTATCGAGTGTATAGTCCGCGGTCGGCTTGGGGACCAAGGTCGCCATGAGCTTCTTAATATCTGCTAGAGACATGTTGAGAGAAGTGAGAATGAAGAATAATGCAGAAGCAAATTAAAAGCTATCGTCTTTGCCTTCACACACTCATCGGTGATGCGATCAGGCATGACGTAAACTGGTGTGTTCGCATGGTATCAATGGCATAGGTGTCACTGTCCCTTCGGTTCCTGCATACACGAACATGTGCTTGCGGGATCAGGATACACAATAGAACCGTGAGAACGCCGCATCAACCAAAGTCTCGACATATGCGAAGTCGAGATCGATCTCAAGGAAACGAAACCAGAGGATAAATGGTGTACTCATGACGAAACCGGGCCTCACTCGAGCACGGACATCTAGCAAACTCCGCTCTTCACCATTTCCAGGTTCACTCAGTTGTTGCAACTCTTGATGATTCTGACTCCTTCGCCTTCAGGCAACGGTACGGCCTGTAGACGGGTACACAATGCAGCTCAACCAGTAATTGTACCGTGGAGTTCGGTCGCCGAGACGTAATGGCGGTTTCTCCCCCTACTTCAACGTAAGCTCACCAAGCTACAGTCTGTGCACTTCCACTCACACTTGACGCATGCAGATGGGACACCATACAAAATGTCTTCTACCGGAAGGAAGAAGTGTACACCATGTCATGGAAGATATCAGACTTGTCCGACTATCTCTTTGCCGGAGCGAAGAACGGTGGACCTATCGGTGAATTGCCCTTCATATCAGTCGCATCCTAGCTAATTCACGTTCTGGTAGCTCTGATGAGGGATGAGCGAAAAGTTATGCTTCTTGGTAAACACCATCCCGGAAAGCCAAAGATACATATCTTTACCTCGTCTGGGATACTTCTCAACACTCTCACAGTACGTAATCTTTTCAGACTATCCTTGAAAGCTGAATGGTGTACAGTGGGATCTTTCACCACCTATCCTCATACACTTCACTGCCAATCACCTCCTTGTCCTTTCTGACGAGGGTACATATCGGCTATACGACCTCTCGAATCCCCAGACTTACGCTCAATACACACTCGGTGCCGACATCAATGAGCTCGGAATCGTTAGCGCAAAGGGGTATGAGGATGGCTTCGTTGTGCTCACCGGGGGGCTTCAATTCCTGGAAGTGAGAGGATGGAAAGGAGGACGAGTCAACCCTCTGGCTCCTACTAGTATGTCTGTCGCCCTACCCTGTTATTTCAGCTTAAGAAACCGCAGGTCTAGGGGAACCACCGCATTCGTGGACAGTCATACCACCTGAACAGTCGACTTCCGGTCATATCGAAGTCCTCATTTCATCCGGAACGACCGTGCTCACTCTCGACGCTCTCGAGCGGATTGACCAGCTTCTTTCCCGAGGACCATTCACCCATATCCTACTATCGCCTAATGGTCGCTTCCTTGCTCTCATCACTGCGACTGGTCTATTATGGGTAGTCTCATCAGATTTCGCGAGATCACTTTCCGAGGTGGATATCAGTGAGATGGGAGGAGTGGTCGAGGGGGAAGGAGGGGGGATACCGGAGAGAGCGGAATGGTGTGGCGATAATGCTGTCGTCCTAGCTTGGGGTGGAAAAGTAATTGTCGTCGGACCGGCTGGAGAATCGCTTAGGTGCGCATTCCAACCAGAGGGTAGTCTCTTGGCTTGACTGCTCGCTATAGGTACGACTACTCACCGGCGGCATTCCTACTTTCCGAGCTCGATGGAATGCGCATCATATCATCCTCGTCTTGCGATTTCTTGCAGAAAGTACCAGGTTTGGGAATCTGCTCTACTGTTTTACGTCGTCTTACTTCTCCATCAGATCCCACACTTGCTGTCTTCAGCCCTGGGTCGACTCAACCCGCCGCGATCCTATACGACGCCCTGGATCAGTTTGAACGGAAGTCACCGAAGGCTGATGAGAGCATTCGAAGCATACGGCCAGATCTGGCGAACGCCGTGGACACCTGTATTGAGGCGGCTGGAAGGGAGGCAGACGTGATATGGCAGCGGAAGCTGCTGAAGGTGAGCTAGATGTGCCGAAGCGGTATCATCCTCACTCACATCACTGGGTAGGCTGCACAGTTCGGTCGCGCTTTTATGGCTCTTTACAACCCAAGTGATTTCGTTGCGATGGCTCAGACGCTCAAAGTCCTTAATGCTGCTCGGTACTACGAGATCGGCATTCCAATCACCTATGAACAGTAGGTTCGCCCCATCACACCATCACAATCTCATCGTCGTCTAGGTATATCGCGACATCCCCATCCCACCTGATCAACCACCTTGTCTCGCGCAATCTCCACCTGCTTGCCCTCCGAATATCTCAACACCTTTCGCTTCGCCCAGATCCCGTGCTGAAGCATTGGGCATCCGCCAAGATCTCTCGAGCAGGAGCTCAAGAGGACGAGGTGATATGTCGAGCGATTGTGGGGAAGTTTGAGAAGGAGGGGGAGAAGGGGGTTAGCTATGCAGAGATCGCGAAGAAAGCTTGGGAGGCGGGGCGAGTCCGCCTGGCGACCACGGTGAGTCACCCCTATCGAGTGTCAGTTTCGGGCTGATGTGAAGTAGCTGCTTGATCATGAACCAAGAGCCGCTGAGCAGGTTCCGCTTTTACTGCAGATGAAGGAGGACAAAATCGCTCTTGTCAAAGCTGTCGACTCTGGAGACACTGATCTTGGTCAGTGCCTTTTCGACCTCTCTCCTCGGTATTGTTTAATATCTACAAATCGCTAGTCTATCATGTCCTCCTCCATCTCCGATCATCTCTCTCGCCCGGCGATTTCTTTTACTTACTCGATGACTCCATTTCTCCCAATCTCAAGCCTGCGGTCAAACTCCTCCAGGTCTATGCTAGACAAGGCGACCGACAATTGCTTCGTGACTTCTACTACCAGGATGATAGGAGGACCGAGAATGCTTGTCTGGAGATGGAGGAGGCAGGTACTGCTTCGGTACGTGATCCTGTTAATAAGGGAATAGGCTGATGTGATATGAAGGATCCGGAAGAAAGGGTTGATCACCTTCGGAAGGCGGCAAAGTTCTTCTCGGAGCACAAGGATCGGTTATTAGAGTCAAAGGTTAGTTGTACCGAATTCGAGCTATATGTCAATCATCTTTCTGAATAACATATTTGTGCAGATGGCAGAAGATGCGCATCGTCTTCTCTCCCTTCAGCTGGCGTATGAGCGTGAACTCGAGCACAAGTTCACCTTTGCGGGGCTGAGCGTGAACGAGTTAATCTCCCGACTCCTGCTGGAAGGGTTTGGAAAGCGGGCCGAGAAGGTCCGAGCAGATTGGAAGGTCTCAGATAAGAGGTATGATCTCACTTCAGGCGAGATATGGAAGAGCTGATTCGTATCGTGTTTTAGGTGGTGGTGGCTCAAGCTGAAAGTTTTGCTGCAAAGCAAGGACTGGGATGGGTTAGAAGCTTTCGCAAAGTCCAAGAAGAGTCCTATAGGCTATGAGCCGTTTGTCGTCAGTCCTCCCTTCAGCCTACACCATTAGTAATGGTGCTGAAGGCGGACAGAACCATCTTCTCTCCCTCAATCCACCACAGCCTATGCACGCAGCAGCCTTTGTACCCCGATGTGACCCGAAACTGAGAGCGGACCTGTATGTTCGGTGCGGAGATTGGGGCAAAGCGGCGGAAGTATGTCGCGAGCGAGGCGATCGAGGGAAGCTAGAGTGAGCACATCGTATAGTATAACGTCCGGCTGACATGTTGCTTTGTAGGCAGCTCAGACGGTCTGCGTCGAATGGAATCGCGCAGAGAGAGGTCGACGAGGTGGTGCGAAGGATGGGGAAGTGAGATCGATGTGGGTGACGGTGACATCGAATGCCTGATTGCGGCCTCTGCTCCCTTTCGACGCTCGGTCTTAGCAATAAAACATCACGCTGAGTCGTACGACCGAAAGTGCATTGGGCGGGGGAGAGCGGATCGTACAAACCCACCAAAGTATCATTAGGAGATGAGGAAGATTAGGGAAATTGAACGGAGATACCCTGCACTGAATACCTTTTGATGCTGGATGATGCATGCGAAGGATTGTGCTCATGACTATGCTCAGACGATGATAGAATGGCCCTTCCTGTCCATGCAATGCTCAGTTCTTATTTTACTGATGGTTCAACATATATTTCCCTTATCTTCCTGCGGCTATCGCCCGCAACTCCCGCTGAATGACCGATTCCATCCCCCTCATCACCTCGGGTTTGGTGAAAAGACTGGTGATGAGGTAGACGACACTTCCCAAAGGTCTTGAGTGTACCTGGAATGATGCAAAGTCGCCTTCCTCCGACTTAATTACCTCCTTCCGCAAGCCGGTGAGGAACGATAAAGCAGCATGTGACGAATAACCTATTGATGTCAGCTTCACAACAAGGGTAGAGTAGGTGGACATACCGCCCTCCCCGTCATCAAGCTCAATAGCCAATACCGTCCCCATAGCCATCGATCCCTTCACCCCTTCCACATGACTAACCCTCTTGACAAACTCCGGATCCCAAAAACTCCATCTCCCCATGTCCTCTTCACTTGTGTTCCCACTCACACCCCACATCTCCTTCTCCTTCCTCCATCCACCTTTTCGCTCCTCCTCCTCCTCCACCATCTCAACAGCTTTGAGCGCCACAGCGCAGCCGGTAGGGTTAGCTGTATAACTATGTCCGTGCAGTAAGGCATCGACTTTCCGATCGGATAGGAAGGCGTCGAAGATGGACGATGAGGCTAGAGTCGCTGAGAGTGGGAGAAGACCGCCTGTTAGAATCTTTGCGTAGACTGCTATATCGGGAGTTGTGGTGAGGACAGAGGCAGCTGAGGAGTAACCGAATCGACGGAGGCCGGAGAAGACTGATCAATCAGAATAATCAGAATAGGTACCGTCTTGGCAGTTGAATAACCGACCTTCGTCATAGATCACAGGTAGACCTCGCCACTGACTCGTCTCGGATTGATGGCTTGAGATCCTTTGTACGTAGCCGGCTTGATCTCCGGAAGTGGAGTCGGGGCTGAATAGATCCACGCTGGCCCGCACAACCTCCCCAATACAAGCTTGAAAAAGCGGATCGACAAAGATCATCCCACCTGCTCCAAGGCAGACTGGCTCCATGACCAAAGCACCGAATCGTCGTCCTTCCTCTTGAGTGAGCCGCTCAAGAGTGGTCCGGATATGGGCACGATAGTAGTCTGCCAAAGGGGAAGTGATGCGGGAACGGGTGTCATAGATGGCTTGTAGGGATGAAAAGCGAAGTTTCCAGGATGCGGTGGAAGAGGTGGAATCGCCTCGCAGGGTCGGGGGAAGAGGGGTCCAATGGTCGGGTTCGTTAGTACTTATCGTCGGGATCCCTTTGATGAAGTGGACCGTTGGCGGCGAGAACCAGTGGCCGCGACCTTTATACCTGTTTCAAACGTTACCTTCGTCTATGCGAATGATGGTAAGGAATATTGAGAGCACATACCAGTCAACAGCCTTGTTGAAGGTCGACGCCTCGGCTGCATCCATCGATCCGATCTGTGTCCATTAGCATCATCCTGACGATGACTAAGCGCTTCAGCGGACCGACAGTATCACCATGATATCCACCTCTCAACCCGATGATACCCACATCCCCACCGACTTCCCCATCCCAGCCATACCTCCTCCCAGCAGCTCTCAACGCCATTTTGAGAGCCACCTCCATACCCGTACTCCCGTTGTCCGAGTAGAAGACCCGGCTCGCCCAGCCTTTTCCGACAGTCGAGAGAAGCTTCTCGGCGAGGTTCAGTGCTGGTGCGTGGGTTCCCGATGGAAAGAGTACATGGCCATATCGTCCTGCTGCTTCCGCTGCAGCGAGCGTCAGCTCTTCGGAGGCGTGGCCATGCGATTGTCTGGGCTGAATGTCAGCTGAAGACGGGCTACGGCTGTGAAGCAGAAGAGGCTCACGTGAACCAAGAAGCAGACCCGTCAAAGTACGAGTTCAGCAGGCTCTCGTCCTTAGGGCCGGGAGTGGAATAAGTGTGAGGTCTCGAGTAGTAGGCATCGAAGTGATCCCCAAATGCCGAGTCGACCACCATCACATCCTCCTTCTTATTGACCTAAGCCAACATCAGCGACTTTCGCGTATGTGTATGAACTGACGCACCAGGCCATGCTGAGTGAAAGGCCACCAAACACTCTGCATAGTCCTCTCAGCCATCCCATCCAGCTCCTTGACCCTTTCCTCATGTTCCCTTTCTAACCATCGCTCAGCATCGCCAACACCGCCTTGACCTCCTTCTATCCGGCCGTACCATTCCCCTAATCTCGCTACGTCCTCTTGTAATGTCCCATGCTTCTCTGGCGGAGCGTCGATCGTCCAGAAACCGACCTTTCTCTCCCTAAAGTATTCGCTCAAGAAGTCATGATTTCGGTAGTAAGGATGGTGTAGACACAGTACCGCTGATATCGAATATCCTCGTAATATTAGCGATTCGTAGGAAGTAAGTGTCGTCGAGACGCCACCAAGATGAGGTGAAGCTATGAGTATAGCTGGTATTCGGAGTGGGCGTAAGGATGTGGATTGTGTATGCGGTGGATTTAGAGCTGGGGAATGGACACCTCCGGCTGTCTCGATATACATCGTTCCGGCTGATCCATTCAGAGAGGAACGGGAAGTGAGGATTTGGGACTCGACGGCTCGTATTAGAGTATCGTTATCTTTCGGGAAAGGCTTTAAAATTTGTTAGCTGAAGAAGAGGTATGATCAGGATGGAGACGGACGAGGTCGGGTGCTAATTGAGCTGCGAGATGAGGTGACGTCGGTTCTCGATATGAGAAAAGGTTATGTGTCGATGTGATCTCTGAGTATGGCTTCGTGTTTCGTTCGACGTAGCTAGCACACATCAGAACAGGTTGGTCGGATCACAAGGAGGACTCACCTGACGTCCGATTCCCCTTCTGGTCCGGTACTGACAGGTTTGAGGTAAAATACCTTCTTCCCCTTCTTCGACGAGGGATCGACATATCGGGATGCTGTGGCTCGGACAAGAGCAGTGGTAAGAAGGGTCTTCCCGACGTCGGTGTTGGCTTATGTCTCCGTCAACCCTTGTCGCAAAGCCGCGGATCTCCGAGAGAAGAGAGAGCTTACCTCCGAAGACCTGATGGAGACGGAAGTTGGGAAAGAGGAGGGGCATCGCCGGCACAGCTTCCCCTACGCCAAGATTTCCGAAAAAACCAAGTTTTCAAGTGGACACCATTTTCCATTGAGGTATGAATATCGAAAAATATACAGCTCAACCGGTGAGAAATCCTTCCCCACTGAACGTTTCATCTTGCAGACGCCACGTGGACCGAGGTGGAGGTTAGCATGTGCATTGGGTGGTCCTCCATAATTCAGCCTACGGGCCTCTCGAACACTACACTCTGCTTCTGCCCACACGGTCAGGCCGCCAGATGATTTGTTCGAGCTGCCAGTGTCCGCAGCTCCACCGGTGTAATTGGTTGACTCGCCAGAGGGCGAAGGTGTACTGTGCGAAACCATCGCTTATGAAGATATGTGAGACAGCAAGTTCAAATGTCCAAGAGACAGATCAGTGACAAAAGCAAGTCTACTCTACTCACCAGTATCGTAGTATGTTGAGCTATACGGTATTCTGGTAGTAATACGACCCGTCGTTGCTATTCATCTCTTCAGCTGATGAGGGTTGAACGACAAAGACCGTACTTTGCGTAATGCTATCCGGTGCTACCGGATGAGTCGGCTCGTGTGTCGTAGTCGTTCCCCTGACTGCATGCCATTTCAGCGTCAGACACCTTGTACCGCACATTCTAAATGGATTTTGGGATGGGTATCTTACGGGGTAAAGCGGGATGCAGCTCTGAAGTAAAACACACGTACCTGGGAGTTCGTACCGCACGAAGTGATCTCGTCGTCACTTGGCATCTTGGCCATGATGGAACTGTTTCGATGATCGTGACCCGCAAAACAGGTTTGATTGGGTCGAAAGGAGAAGAGTTTAGATGGAGTGATACACCTCCTTGATCAGCAGACGTCTTCCTAGGCACGACAATGTGGCATTTCGTGAGAGTCGCGCTTCTAATGGCTAGAGCGCTTTCCTTAAGGACTGACGGGATATGAAAGGTCCTCGAGAGATTACCATATCCGGGTACAGGCTTGAACCGGCTGCGCGCTTTTCGCCTACGACGCATCCAGTACGATCGCATTTCCATTGTTCTTCGCACTGTTCTGTATTGTCCGGGACTGACCGTCACAGCATTGTCGTTGTCTACCTCTGGCCTTATGACTCTAAGTCTCAACCAGCTCACGGATACTCTGCCTATGCCAAGGTTTCCCTTCAGAAGGCAAGCGATGAGAACGTATTTAGGACCCCTCCATATTCGCCCACGGACCCAGAAAGCGGTAGCTACGCTTTCAGGCACATCCTCTGCCCTGATCTAGCATATGACACTAGTGCGAGCGGTGATCCAGGCCTCCACCTGTGCATCGAATCCAAGCGGATGTGGGTAACTGGAGCTTTTCTTTGCTTGTTCTTTCTACGCGTGGTCTCATACACACATCTTACTTGTCGTCTTCTCCTCGACCCATTCACCCAAAGCGGTAACTCACGAATGCCTGTTCCTGATTGATGCGTGTTTTGAAACCTCGGCCTTTTCCGACCTGAAGGAAACCAAATCCAGTTCTGATCTCATCATCATCCTCCATCCTCATCCCTCTATCCGCACTCAACCCATCCAGCCATCCAAGAGTCGATCACATGTCCCCGACATCCTCATCGGCGCTCATACCCCACCCCGCGGAGTCGGAGTAATTAGTTTCCCGGAAAGAAGGTTTCAAGCCATCTTCGCCTATTCCGCCCATTCCCCTCCATTCTCACTCCGACGAGCCTTCTCAATCGACCGGATCTTCTTTCACGCTGGCTTCATCCGATCGGAGTTGAAAGCTCTCCTTCCGTCCAGTGGGATTGATCGGACCATACTTGTCACTTCCCTCTCCGGCAGTAAGGAGGAAAAGGTGTGATTCCGCCGAGTCGTAAGTGGTTAGCAATACATCGTAATACCTTCGAACGAAGTCAGGAGAGCAGAGGTGGGGTGGTACTCGTGGATTGTGCCCGGAAGCATAGCTCGATCGCACTCGGCGGTGCCGAGCTGAAGAAAGCAGGAGGTGCCGACAGATCCGTCGTTTACAGTTTAATTGTGAGTTCGTCATCATGCGTCTTCGCAATCAGCATCCAATCTCTATCTCCCCTATCTTTTTTTCTTGCTGTGAACCTCAGCACTTCCACCTCACATTGCATCTGACTACGATGGTGCTGATCAAGTTCCGCCTACCCTTCCGCGACTCTCGCAAATCACAGGCTGCGAAGTGCTACGCCGAGCCTGAATCCCCATCCAAGCTCCTGCAGAAGCGCGAAGTGGATTCCGTCCCTCCGCCAACCCTCCTCTCTATCTCCATCAACAATCCCAGAGATTCCACGATGTTATCCACACCTCCTATCACCGGTACCGCTCCACCCCTCTCCCTGCTCGTCCTGCTACCAACTACAGCTCACATGCGACAACATCCTACACCCCTCGCTCCAGCCTCTCGACCCGTTCCTCTCACCTCACGTAAATCAGGCAGTACCCTACCTTCGATGAGGCAACTCAGCGCTGCGAGGCGGAGTGATGAGCAGGAGACGACCGCCACTCCCGAAGAAACCGAGATCGACAAGGTGATAATAGCTGGACGGAGGTTGAGTCTCGCTCCTGGTATAGGGGCAGGTACGCAGCAGACCCGCTTCACCTCAGGTCTCGCTCCTCTCACCGACATCCCCTCTACACCCAACATGACAGGTTCTTCTCGAGAAGCACCTCCTGCTTTCGGTGCTAGACCACCGACAGAGCAATCTACACCACCTTCAGCTTTTGGTACCATGCGTGGTTCCGGCTCGAGGGGACCTCCATCCAAACGAAGACCGCAGACTGCTGCGACTTCGGCGATACCACTGGCGCAAGGACTGAACGGGAATGGAATGGGTTTTGGAGGTGGAGTCGGAGCGGGCAGGAATCGACCGGGATGGGAGGGTGATGAGGTCGGTGGAGTCTTGCGGAATAGCGGACTTGAGGGTTAGTCCCACCCTCCTATCGGTCTATAGTTTTCCGGAGAACCTGGATGGCGAACTGCTAGTCGCGGGCGCGGACCCCGCTGATCTGCTCCCGCTCCGGGACGCACGGGCCTTGATGGCATCAGCGTGTTAGGACCCCCTCCTTTGATCTCCTTCGGCGGATCATCATTTCCCTGACGTTTTCCTATCCCATCCTTTCGACCTGAGGTCTAGACTTTCTTGACCCAACCTTTGTGCCATGCTCATAATCCACCTTTTTAGCCACCGTCATCCGGAACGTCTCTCATCTTCCCTCAATAATAAACCCACATTCCTCCTCGCCTGTTTACCCATCTTTCAATTCCCCTGCTCTTGCATCTCGACCTTCAACGCCTACCATACTCACTCACGTCATCCTCGTCCCCCTCTGCGATTCACCTTCCTTGCCTTCCCTCTCACTCCTCCTCGCTCAGGGAACCACCCCGACAGCCGTCTGTTTTCAGCAGGATCTGCTAGAGCGAGCTAAGCAGACGGAAGAGGAGTGGCTTCCTCCAGCTATTGATCAGATACACACAGTAGCGGAGATGCGGGATAGATCGGTCACTGCGAATCGAGAAGCCAAAGGTGGATTAGGCTCTGTCGAGATACCCGTCATCCTTGCATATTCAGCCAATCCCGCTCTCTCCCCCTCAACGATCGCCTCGTGTGTCGCTGCTGGTGCCTCGGGAGCGCTCAAACCGCCTTACGATTTCGAGACTTCCAAGATTGTTCGAAGGATGGTCCGCGCTGCTAGGGAAGGTCGGATATCCTCGGTCGTTGGGCTGGGTGCAGCGGGTACTTCACCTACAATGAGTCAAGGTGAAGATGTAGACACGACGGTTGTGCTCCCGCCGACTGCTTTGAGAATGGGGGGAGAACGGGAAGGGGAGAAGGTGTTGAGTGCCGCTGTCAGGACACATCAGAGAGGGATGAGTGGATCGTGGTATGACCGAGGAGTGGCTCCTTCCACTCGAAAAAGGGAGAACTCCGCTCCTACGCGAGTTGAATCCGCTACATCTCGACATCGACCTGGCTTGAGCCGATACAACTCCGCTTACGGTGAGGCTGTCTCAGCGGAAACGACCACCAAGCCTGTTACCGCGCAAACCAAACCTCAATCTCCAGCCGACGAGCGAGATCAATATCGTCTCTTCTCGCTGTATCAATACGACTCGTCATGCCAGAATCGACGTCGGAGTGTGGATACTGGCGGGCTTGGGATCGCGCTCCGTCGGGCTCAACGGACATTTGAAAAGGCGGCAGCCCCTCCTAGTCCCAGCAAAGGACTGTCGTACGCGAAGGTCGATACCGGCTTCTCGTTCCCCTCTACACCCACCAAACCGAGCTTGGTCGATGCCGCTGTAGAGGAGGAAGAGCGGAGGAATACTGAGCTTGCTGAGCTCCTCGGAGCGATGTACTATCAAACGATTATGGCGATCCAAATCCAGATGGCAGAATATACAGAGTGAGTGGCCCAGTTTGGTTTGCGCCTGTTTTTGTGGCTGACAACATTGAATAGGTTATCCGCGCCCATCAGTTCTGAGGAACGGACAAGATTGCTAGATTGTCTCGCTACATGGGATTTCAAGCCCCACCACCTGGATGATGCGGACCTGTATCGGATAGCTTGTATATTGTTCGAGGGAATCCTGAATACAGAAGGAGTCGCAGACCTGGGTATCGAAACAGGTAAATCCGGTCTGTTTGGTAGCGAGTACTCCGCTAAACATGAATACAGACCAAATCAACCTCCTCCTCTTTGCCATCCGAGCAATCTACCATGCCCCAAACCCCTACCACAACTATGTCCATGCCATCGATGTACTTCAAGCCACTTACTCCTTCCTCATCACCATCGGAGTCGCCCCACCTTTCTCGCACCTTCGCGACTCGACTCCGGGAAGTCCACCTTGGATCCGACCCGAGGAGACGGAGAAACCTGTTTGTGGGCTTGGGACACGGCGAGCGAGGGAGATTTTACGGCCGCAGGATGTGCTGGCGACACTGATCGCTGCTATGGGGCATGATGTCGGACATCCTGGATTGGGCAACGCGTTCATGGTCAGTTTGCTTCGATCTCGCTTGACTATGGGTTGACCCAGTGATGCGACAGAAAAACGCCAGAACCCCTCTTTCGCAGGTATTTGATGACAAATCCGTCCTCGAGAACATGCACTGCATGCTCATCGTCCAACTTTTACGGAAACACGGCTTCGGCTTCCTTCTCTCCCCTTCCACCTTGACATCGAACAACCCTGCACGAAGATCCTTGGACACGAAAGGCTTCAGAAAGGTGCTCTACTCGTCTGTTCTGGCTACGGATATGAGTCTGCATTTCGCATGGGTCCAGAACTTGAAGGAGTTTGGAGCGAAGATATCGAGGGGCGAGCTGAAGCGGAGGTTGAGCTCTGAGGATGCGGAGGCAGATCGAATCACAATATGTCAGGCTTTGATCAAGTGTGCGGATATCAGTAATCCCGTCAGTCAAACTATCTTTACTAACAAGGACCCGGCTCATGGTTATTGCAGACTCGGCCTATCGATGTATCGGAGCACTGGTCGACAGTTCTGCTCAAAGAATGGGCTGTGCAAGCATCTCTAGAACAAGACCTTGACCTGCCCGTATCGGTCATTGCCAGCGCAGACGCCGCACTTCAAGCCAAAGGTCAGATCGGGTTCATCGACCTCTTTACTCAACCGCTCTTCGAAGCCGTCTCAGACATTCTGCCTGGTATGTACTGCTTCTTCTTGCTGCGCCTCCGACGAGCTGATTGATCGATCCAGAGCTCCAGTGTTACGCCGATTGGTGTGCCGAGAACCGGTCACTCTGGCAACAGCGATACGATCATCTAGCCGAAGCAGCCAGCGCCAGCCATGTAGTCCAACCCGCTGTCGAATCCGCTTCAAACGACGAGAGATTCCGAACACTCTTCCCCCTATCGCTACCCTCTTCTTTAGTCGGTACGACCGGTCTTGAGCCCGGACCATTGGCTACTCCACCACGCCCGACTTTCTCGACGTTCGTCTCCCTGGACCATGAGGATGAGTCGGTTGCGCAGCAGAGTGCTGAAAGTCCGGCGGCCAAAGCGATGCGGGCGGTTTATCATGCCAATCTCCTTGGTCACAAAAGACATCGACTAGCATCTGGCTCGAGAGGTGTTCCTATCCCTGGAGTCAGCTCGCAGGACTATTCCGAGGGAAGACGGATGTCAACGCCGGATACGATGCTCTCGTCTGGCTTGGCTATATGATGGGGGTAGTCAATTCCCTTTCTCAGGCATCGAACATCTGTTCCTTGTCCCTAGACTCGCTACACTTTCATTCATCTGGTCATTTTTCCCTTCCTGTAGCCATTATGTACCCCCCATCGGAGGGCAAAAGATTAATTCCATCAGCACTGCAGAGTCTTTCAGTACAGTCATATGCAAACCTGCACCATTAGCCGCAGTTCAGCGGACCTGCATCGATGTTGTACCTTTGTTATGCTATACCATACTAATGCAGATAAACTGGTATCCCGTAAACCACCGGTGCTGCCCCAGTCAGATACTTGAGCTTACAAGCATCTCGACTCGCATTCACCGCTTCCACCGTCGACATGCTGGAGATTGGTAAGAGTCCTGGTGATTTTGACGATTTGTCTGGGACATGCGCTGCGTCGAGATGGAGCTTCTTGAAGACCTCTTCGGAGAGGCGATCGATGTCTCGGTCGGTCACGTCCCAGAGGTTCGCCACCAGGGAAGGACTGTAGTACCGAATTAGTAAGCAGCCTCTCGGTGATAAAGCTAGCGTTACTTACCACCCCGCTACCATATAATTCCAAGCTGTGCCAGTACGATCCAAATCTCCCTGATCCTTCAATAGACCAGACGAGCAGCCCCAGAGCATTGTCGAAGCGCATTTCGGTAAGTGTCGAACCATGTGTGACCGGATATACTGCTCTGCTCCGCCATGCCCAAAATACCTATCTCAGACGATCAGTACTGCTTATATCGCGGACCAAAATGGACACGAACAGAACAAGGTCATTATCCTTCAACGCAGAGATCATTTCCAGCTCCGTCGGCGCTCGCCCAACGATTCCCCTCCATCCCGCTTTGGCCACCATCCGCGAGATCCACGGCTCAAAATGCGCTTGTGTCCTCGCAAGATCACTGCTGGGCGTGAGTATGTAAAAGACCTTTCGCGTGTTCACCGCTCGTCGTCCGTCGATGCTTGCAGGGACTAGGTGCCGACCCATTGCCATTTGGTCGAGCAAAAAGGGTAGAGATGGGATCCGGCTGATCGGACGGCCGCGAAGGATGGGCATCGATTCCCAGGGGAAGCCGGCGACATTCTTGTCAAGGGCAAGAAGGAGATGTTCCGACGAATACGGGCTGGCAGTAGTCATCGTTGCCAACTCTACTTCCGATAAGGCGCCTTTGACATCCACACCGATCTAAATTGTTCTAATCAGCGGGATGCTTGAAGCTATTTCGAGTCTGCGAAATCTACCTGATCGATGTCGAGCTCAGCCAAGGCCACTGGAACCCCATGAAATTGATAGATATCCAGGATGAAGTATACCAGGTCCTCGATCTCTTCGTCCTTGCACTTCGATGACAAGGTAGCAAAGCATTCGAGCAGTGCGGTATCCAGCCGCGCTCGAGCGCCTTTCTTAAGCTCGGGTCCACTACCGGAAAGCGCTTCGAGGAAGATCTTCTCAAGCTTGTTGCCAAAATCATTGAGAGTATTGGTAGGCAAAGTATTTCGAGGGTTGAGGATCGTCTGCCAGAGAAGTAAGATGAGACTGAAAGGATCTGAGAACGCCTGACTCACCTTGAACGCCCCTAACCAGCAGAACTCCAGATTCGACAGCATCTCTTCCATTCGCTTGTCCAGCGCTTTCCTACCTGCCCACCAAGCTGCTTTCCCCTCCTGACCTTGCACCGTCTTCGCAGCTCGTGCAGCTTCATCACTGGATCGAATGATATCGGAGAGCTCTGCGACCCCGGCATCGAAAGTGAACAGGTCCTCCTCGCCTTCGCGCCGTCCTTGTCGATCAAGCGGGATGCAGAAGACGATCGCCTCGTGGCCCTTCTGATGACGGGAGATGAACATGGTATTATGATCGTCCGTCACGCTTATACTGACGACCGCCCAGTTGGCCGGTAGGCCATCGAGATCTGCGATATCGCCCGTAATGTAGCCGCTGGTAGCATGCTTGAGTTTGACGGTCTCCCAGTACGCTTGAAGCGACTGCTTGTCATCAGAGTCTGAGTCCGCGCTACCGAGGCATTTGCCGAGCCGCTCTTTGGACGGTGAGTGAGAATTGTCGGCATTCGTGACTTGGGTCAATGATCGCGGCTCAAGGCTTGGCCAGTTCAGGTCGTTGTGATCGATCTCCGTGAATTTGCCATCAATCGCTTCGAGCAGCTCGCGCTGAAGCGTGATAGCGGAGCTCGATGCTGCACATACCACTGGTCAATTTCGCCGATGAGTGCTACCACGATCACATACCGAGTATGCAGGCAGCAGCAGCTGTAAGGTCATAGGAGCCATGTCCAAGGGACGTCTGAAAGGCACGAAGCAACGCCAGCGACAAGCAAGCCTGCCTGACGTTCTCGACACTCCCACTACTCGCCGATATCTCAAGCGCGGCTGTGAAAGATGTTTCAGATCGGTTCAGGACCTGCTCGATCGACTGGCGGATCGATTGTCGATCTCGGTTTTTCGATTCGGGGTTACCCATTGGCATAGCAATGGCTACATGCATGAGCGCTGAATCATTGTCGAGGACTGGATACGAACTTGATTCCCGCAAGGAGCTCATGAAAAGATCGGTCTTGAACTGGTCGAAAGCTTCCTTCAGACCCATTCGACCATCCAGGAAGAGATCGTCCGCCTTGAACGTCGTCAGCGCAGATGGAAAATTGTTTCAAGCAGGACTCGCATTCATCTTGAGCAATTCTCCAAGATATTTGACCTGAAGTAGTATCTCCTTATATTCTGCTGAGGCGCTTGATTCCCGAAGCAGCCACGCTGTGTTGTGTCAAGCAGGAACGGTGAACGGGGACAATCAACTCAGCTCACCTTGTTGTCGAAGAATATGTGCCAAGGTCCGCGCTAGAAGCACCTCCCGCTTGTCGATCGGAGCTGACACCCCACCTGCTAGGCTTTTTCTGGGTCTAAGGTCGTTAGTCTGGCATTACGCTGGAGTATAGTCGACCTACGAAGGCATAAGGGATTCAACGGCCTTGAAAGCAGCATCCAAGCCTCCAATATCTTTGGACGCATTGCCAAAGATCTCGCCAGCCTCTTCAGCAAACTCTTGCCGAGCAAAGATGTCTCCTCGAATGCGCTGAAGATCAATGACATCAGGACCGTCGGTCTGAAATTGATCAGCTCGGTAGTAGCACGAAGGCATGAAGGCTTACCCAGTTCAGGCTGCTTGAAGCTTCGCCTAACTTCGCGGCTGAATCCTCATATCGTCTCAGCCGGGCCCTAAGATGAGCGACCCTTGCTGTTGCTCGCGCAGAAGCCGCATTCGACTTGATGATACTTGCCACAACGACGGCTTGATCCAGGAAGTATTCGCATTCTTTGACTGATCCACGTTGGGCAAATGCCACCCCCAGTTCGAAGCTTGCATGCAAGAGATTCTGGGAAAGAAAAGATGCTCAGCCTTGACTAAGCAGTTACCGGCGTGCTCACCTCGGCGACCTGCCATTGTAGCCCGTTAAGATGCTTGCCAGCGAATGCAGATGGTTTAGCGGTTGAAGGCTTAACATCATCTTTGGCAGGCTCGTCTTGTCCCGAGAGGGGCGTTAATGGCATGGTGAAGGGATCATCCAAGACGGGAGCCATGATGGCCTTCTGCGATACAGTATTGACCGGAGCAAGTCGACAGACTCCATCCGCGGCACGGTGCCATAGTCGTAAACTTGCGGAGAGGTGCATTATGGATTCAGCGGCATTGCCCTTTGGATAATTCAGTGGCCGTTCAAGCGGAAGGGGCTCGCTAACCTCCGTCGCGAATATTGCAGCAAGCGCTGTTCGGGCATGGGCAGCCCGCTGCATCTGTGATACTCGATCCACGACTCGGGACACAAAGGTGTTGACTTCCGTGGACGTTATCCCGCCATACAAGTATTCCGCTTTGCCGAACTCTTTGCGACTTTGACGAGTCAGTATATGGGTTCGTGAGCGGTCACGTACGCTTTAGTGGTATCCCCCTGAATTGCAAGGAAGTGACTGAAACGAAGGTATAGCTCGACTTGTAAGCCTAGTGGGACCTCAAGCTTGCTTTCCGCCACGATTTGAATGGCTTGCGACAAGACGAACGACCCTCGAGAATATTTCCCGAGCTTGCCGTACTCGATACCGAGCTCCGAAGAGGCGCGAATATAGTCTTAATACGTGATCAATCAGTATATGTGAAAAATTTGGCTCACTTACCTTCAACGAAGTCATCTCGACCCCTTAACAACGCTCTCAGCAGTTTTAGACCCTGAATTTTTCCCAAAACATGGCCTAAGAGGCCCAGCAAGGACGCCACAGATCCTTCACAATTTAGCTTGACCTCCGTCTTCGTCCGAAAACATACCAAGCAGCTCCGTCAGTCCTCTGAGATCGTCGAACGGTGTCGCTTTATCTGTATCTAAGAATCGTTTCACCCTTGGTGTGAGCTCTGAAATGATATTTGTCAAGTTCGCGGATTGATGAAACGGAAGACGTACCGCTGGAGACCGCTTTGACAGTGGCTACCTTCTTCGAAATCTTCGGGTCGGAGACCGTTCTTCCTGTGCTTTTCGGGGTCCTCGGTGTAGGCGCACGGGTGGTTGTGCTCCTTCCCAACGGCTTCTTGGTCCTGACGACTGGATCCAGCGGCTTACTGTGCTCTGCTGGAGGGAGAACCAATAATCTGAGTTGCTGGAAAGCTTGCGTGGCAAGCTCAAAGACCGCTATTGATGGTTCGACGTTGGTGTGATAGGAGTGGGTGGCGCTTATGAGGAGGGTCCTACCGGTCAACTCGTGCTTGTATACTGCTAGATCCCCGTCTTGTCCGTGATCCTAATTCGAGCTTAGGATAAGAACATCAGAGCTGATCACGCTCACACTGATTGTTGAGACTCCTTGCACGTAAGCCGCGAGCTCAGCGAAACGGTCTTGCGATCGACCGGATGTGACAGTGAGAGCCATCAAGGTCATTGTAACCCTGTTTCATTGGTCAGCTAGATTACCCCATTTGCTAGACAGCATACCGCATCCTCCGGATAGGAAGCTCCAAGGAGGTGTACCCTTTGACTATCCCTTGGCCGATCTCCATCATCATGTCCGCAACTTCCGTTCGATGCCCCTTATCCTTGAGGAGATAGAGTAACTTTTCGCCAATGATACCGGAAGTCGCCACAGGCAGCTGATCAAGCAAGGCTGCAATCTGGCCTTGATACGCTACCGGGTCAAAGAGAACCATCTGCACCAATCGACCGAGAGTTCTGTTGAATCCCGGGAAATCTTCGAATACTGAAGTAAGAGGCTGCTTGGAGGCGGCTGTAGCGAGCGAAATTCCCATTATCTGCGCTTGGTTGACGATAGAGTCGATGTATGCCCGCAAGGCGGCCTGACAGTAGAGTCAGCACTGTGATCTATGGCCCGTCGACCTACTTTTCTGTCCTCGAGTCTGAGATAACACCCTGCTAGCAGTTCATACTTATTCGGCAGTCCCTCTTTCATGCTCCTCCACACCGAGTCCTCTTCCTTACTCTCTTCTCCTTCGGATAGCGCTGCTTTCGACCATTCGCAGCTGGCTCGGACCAGAGGTAGAGCGCCGGAAGGATCTCCTTCCTTCCACAATTTCACGCCAAGGTTGTAAGCCCCGGAAGAAATGCACTTGAGCCAGTCGGCAAGGTCCGAGGTCTTGCAGCTGTGTCTCGCAAGGTCGCAAATCGACATAGCACGCTCGAAGTGGGTTAGCGAGGGTTGGGAAGTTAACGATTTTGAGAGAAGTGGTGGAGTCACACGGGACAATGTTAGGAGCGAATCAATTGCGCCGGCTACGAAGTCGAATGCGCAATTATGCGCATCCTACAAGGCTTTAGCAATTCGCATGGGACAGACATTGCGGTGATCCCCTCACAAGTGATGACGCTTGCAGAAGATCCTCAACAAGCTCGATAGCCGCAACCAACCATTGCCGAGCGGTAATTGTCATAGTAGATTCACCAGACGGGGCTCCCTCTCTGTTCGACCGGTCGACGATCTTGCTGCAACTTCTTCGGACGCGCTCGACAGCCCTTGCAGACTTGCTCAGGGCTATTTCGCCATTCTCATATTTCGCTAGAGCGAGCAGTGCCTCCGACAAGCCGTTGACATCGGTAGATCGCAACGAACTCTCAGCAGCTGGCTCAGACAGTCCAGAGTCATCGGCTAGAGTACAGTGCATCAATTATACGGTCATGCGTCAGAGCCTGGCTTACCGAGTACCCTGTCCAGCGCAAGACTAGTCTTGGCGAGATCTCCGCAGTATCGAGCCACCTCAGCCTCCGCCTCAGCAGTCTTCTGCTTGCTCTTCGTTGACCCTTTCGATGTTTGTGACGCTGAAGTGGGTGTATAAACTGTTATATGCGAGGTACAGGGAGGGTCGATGGACGTCGAGACGGTCATGAGGAATAATGCTCTATCGATAGAAGCTGCATCGCCGAGCTGCAGAGAAAAATTTAAGCAGTAAACCGTCAAGCCGATTGGAGACCAGGCATACCCGTCGCCCCAAGCCTACCCACAATTCCAGCAAGCCAAGCCACTCCTTGCCCGCGAACCAATGCTTCGAGGCTTCTTCCCGCGTAACGAATATCCCCTCAATCCGTTCAACAAGCATGCCTATAGCCTTCGCCGCTTCTCTTAAACGCTCTTGTCCTCCATGGTCAGACTCGACATACGAGCTGAAGGCCCGGTGCGCCGTATCCCATAGTTGTGCAGGGGTATGCTTTGCGGTTGAGCCAGACTCCGTCCCGCTTTCTGTGGTAATGGCGATGGCCAACGCTATCAGTGCGGATAAGCGCAAGCTGAGCCAGTGAGGCGATGACGAATGGGGAGTCAAAGTGGTGAGGCGGCGGTATAGAAAGAGAAGCAGAGGTGTTGTTGTCGATCGGGGAAGTCTGAGGGAGAGCTGTAGAGGATGTAGTCGCTTGACATCCGAGGAAGAAAGGCAACAACACTCCGCCACAGCAGCCTATGGACCAGACTGTCAGCGCTGATCTGTAAGACCGACTGCGAGCCCGGAGCTCACTTCTGATTCCTCTTTGCCTAAACCAAGCAGACCAATCGATGCTCCTACTAATGCTTGGAATAGTAACCCTCTGACTGGCTCATCAAGATCCGTTCCGTCCTTAGGAGCCGGAAATGAAGCGAGGTCGAGCCATTCTGTAGGGAAAGAAAGTGAGCCGGTCGGCGGTCCGTTGAGCGGCGACTTCGAGGGCCCTGCTGAAGTCACGCGGGAGGGGCGAGACGTGGACGATCCATTGATAGTCGATGGAGCTCGGCGATTGGGTCCTGCTCGTGGTTGAGCAGGGACAGGAGGTGGACACCCGGCATTGATTGAGGCAGGGATTGCTTGAGGCTGATATAGCTGAAAAATTCGTGGTCGAGCTATTGTCAGCTGTTTCAAGGCCTTGCGATACTACCGTATCCAGATCAGCTCATATAATCTCCCCATGCCGCAACGGTACATACCATTGCTAGACCGAGACACTTCTGAATAAGACCTTGAGCGGCTTTCTCCACCTCGATTACCTTCTTTCCCAGCTCCCCCATTTCAGCCTGGACCCTTAAGGATCTCAGCGCGGCCTCGCACTGCACCACAGCGCCATTGACCTTGTCGTCTGGCCACTCCTCCACTGTCTTTCCTGAGCTGTAGCGGTACCCTGCTTGCGTGGCGAGACCGAGGGACCTCGTGTTCTCGTTGATGGCTCGCATGGCAAACCTCGCCCGATCGGCCGAGGACAACTCCGGTGCGTCCCATGGGTAAAATTCCTCCGCGGTTGCTTTGGCTTTGCCCTTAATTATGGGTTGGACGATAGGTGATTTGGTTGCCTTGGTCGCGGAGTCCGAGGTCACAGTCCTCGATGCCTTCAACGAAGGAGCCGCTCGTCCGGGCTTTGGCTCAACCTTCTTCGGTTGGGAGAATCGCAAGACCCGCTCGAGGTCCTTGGCAAGCTTCTCATCATCACCAAGCTCTTTCGTGGCTGAAGATTTCGTGGCCTGTCGAGGTCGAGCTGTGGCAGCAGCTCGCAACGTGGTTTTAGCGGTGACCATGTCGCCCTCCGATAGTCCGCAGGTACTCGGAGTATCCGGCTGAAGCACCGTACACTCCCGACAGTACGAGGAGGAAAGTTGAGCGATTTGAAAAATCAAAACAGCCAGACACGAGCAGTCGCGTACATTTGATTTTGGGACATGACGTGTAACCTGTTTCTAGCTTATCAATCTGGTTCCTGAGTTGAGGAGGTCTTTCGCCTCTCCGGTTTGCTCTGTTGCTCAAGAATCTTAAAAGCAACGTAAAAATGGTGCGTTATGAGAAGTTCATTGAAATGGCTCGGTTCACTGATCAATGTTTCATAGATCATCCCGGTCCGCTGCTTCTCATGCGGGAAGGTCATTGGGAATCTATGGGAGAGCTACCTCGAACTCCTAGCTGCTGGTGTGGAAGAGGGGTGAGCTTCTCCGATTGTGAAACCCCTCTGCGCTGATCGAATATTGTCAGTGATGCTCTTGATAAGCTTCAATTGTGAGTGTGTCATGCGCACTCTTCATCTTGAATGATAAGGTGTAGGCTGACAATCCACGCTTAGACGAAGATATTGCTGCCGACGGATGGTTCTTACTCATGGTGATTTAGCAAAGATTCCACTTGGGCAGCTCAGCATGAGCTTTTCAAACGGAGGACTTCCGCTGACGAACCTTTCAGTCGACTTGATCGAAAAGCTTCTCTTGTATAATCGTATGAATCACCTTTCTGTACTCATCCCCAAGACAAGCTAATATACCTCAGCTCTCGAACGCGATGGCCGATAGAAGCTTCCGAGATTCGACGGCCCATAGCAGGTTCGAACTACCGAATACACCCAGATACCTCGACGAAATCGGATACCCATGCATATCATACTCCATCCTCTCTTCAGTACCGCCTGATTCCCCCTTCCCCGCCAGCACACCAAATCCCATCCTTCCGTACAGTCCAACATTCCACTCCAACCGCCTCCCATCCCGCATACTCCTCCTTCACCGATACCCTGACCTCTCCTTCAGCCGCCTCCACCGTAAGTCGACATGGCAGGCCTGCGGCAGTGCCTACCAAAAGATCGGTCCCTATGAGCGTCAAGCTGTAGATGGGGGATTCGTTCCGCCGTATCAATGTCGGTGTTACTAAGTCCGATGGGGTGAGAGATCGAAGCGGCCGTAATATGGTAACTCCGTTCGTATGCCCCGTTGCGATGATTTCCAGCTCCGAGCTATACGCCACCGAGACCAGTGCGCTTTGGATCACCGGCTCGACCGCATATCCCGCTTTCGACCAAGGCTGAACGAACAGATGTCCACTCTGACAAGCAGCGACAATCACTCTCTCCTCCCCCTCACAACCCAAGTGCCGCTTCCCAGCTTCATCCTCAATCATCACCAATCCCTCAATAGCCCGTCTCTTTTCGACTTCCCATTTCTTCACCTCCTTCCCATTACTAACATCCCATAACCGTATCGTCCCGTCTTTCCCAGCTGAGATGACCTCCCGCCCAACCTCAATAATATATAACGACGTAATAGCTCTCGTATGTCCCTGTAATATCCTCGGATTCATCCCATCTTTCGCACTGAATACCCGTATCGAGCGATCAGAAGAAGCAGTCAATACCACCTGTCCCATATGGAAATCAGCCAGTGTTCCAGATGCGGAAGGGGTGAGATCACACCTCTCCAGAAGGGAACCACCGAACGTCCAAAACATCTCCAACATGTCCTTTCAGCTCGAGTTGTTCGTCCGGTCGAGCATCTGGAGAAGTGGGGAGTATGATACAGTATCCATCTGGACCGGCTACCACCATCCGAGGGGAAGTGGGTGAGAGAGCGATGGAATTGATATGGAGTGGTGCCTGGAACTCAGTTCAGCTTGATCGTATAGCATGGAGAAGGAGGAAGAGAAGGAGGAGGAGGAGGAGGAGGAGGAGGAGGAGGAGGAGGAGGAGGAAGGGAGATTCACTGAGATTGAGCTGGATTTTTTGTAGGGAGGATGGATGATTTGTTTTGGGAAACAGATTGGAACTTTGTCGAGGTGTAATGCCGGTACAGAGACGAGGAAGTTTGTCTATTCATCCCGTTCCCACTCCATCAGCTTTACCATGGACGAAAACGCAAGGCAGACGAAACTCGTGATTGCCTCTCAACCTTGATTCCATCCCTTGGGGTGAGACCTATACCTCCCCCTTCGAGAGCTTCGACCCGTGCTTTCCCGTGGATTGATGAGCTACCTGCTTTGTACTGTCGCATATAAATAGGGATAAGCCAACCTCCGAGGAACAAACCAGATGATAAGTTTTACCCCAGAGATCCAGATGTCTTCCCGCTGGACAGTCCCTTGGGAGACATCGTCAAAGACGGTTAAGGTATCGTGCTAGAGGATGCGAGGTCAGCTTGCTCAATCCCGGGAAACAGTAATAAGGGAGGTCAGGGGGACAGACCTGTATGTCTACGTACGGTAGACATTGCATCCGAGGCTCAGTGGCATGATCCGACATGATGTTGATTGGGAAGTAGAAGGCTTCCAAGATATCGAAGTTAAAGTTAAATGGGTCAAGGCAGAGCATTTGATGCGCAGGAGTGAACAGGCCTCCACCTCAACACGCCAGCATTTCAGACATCTGCTCCAGATTCCAGGAGCTTATCAAGACCATGCATGTATGCTTTCAATCCGTTCCAAAAATGTCCAAAATCCTGCCTCATCGGTCATCATCACCCAAACGTAAACCTCCCAAAAATCCCTAGAATAAGCATACACTACACCATCATCAGGTTGCCCAACTCTTTCCCTTGAAGACCAAACTCACAAGTTACTGGGAAAATCATTCCTCCCCGGTACTCTTCTCGCCTCATCTAGTAACTCGCCAGACCACCATCCATCCTCCGGCGTTGAGGTCACTGCGATGATGTCGCCTGCTTGGAAATCGAACTCGGCAGCTGCGGTCCAGCAATATCAGACGACGTCACGCAGTCATGCTGGAAGGGAACATACCTGAAAGAGCAGTGTAATCGTAGAGCGCTTTGACATCTGGCTCTTCATCAGCGCGGTCGGGGAAGAAAGTAGCTCTGGACTGACAGAACAAAACCGGCAATCCATTTGTTGCCCATTGCCCCGTTGGCGCCGCATTCGAAGGGGGAACTCCCGGCTGAGGACTCGGGCTCCGTTGAATCGCTTGCGGTTGGGGACTGGGTGTGTGGTGGCCGTACGCCTGCTGCTGTGGTTGATATGTTTGTTGCGGTGTCGGGCTCGGAGCTCTTGCGTATGAACGCTGCGGTTGAGGTGCTGGACTTGCGGTACGAGCGTAGTAAGTTTGCTGCTGAGGTGCTGGGCTTGCGGTACGAGCATACTGATTTTGCTGAGGCTGATATTGCTGTGTTGGCGGAGCAACGTAGCTCTGCCGTTGCTGCGACTGGGAAGCGTATCCATTCGCTGCCGACGGCCCGTACCCATTCCGCGGCGACATGGGGTTCTGTTGTTGCTGGTAGGACGTTTGTTGAGGGGGTTGCTGAGGGGTTTGCTGAGGCTGTGGGAAGTAGGAGGAATATTGCTGCTGTGAAGGCGGAGACTGATACTGCTGGTATTGCTGCTGAGGAGGCTGGCCATATTGCTGTTGTGAAGAAGGTTGGTTGTAGCTTGGCTGTTGAGAAGATTGCTGAGGAGCGGTAAACGTCGAAATCGGTCGCACGGGATACGATGAGCCTTGGACAGGCGACTTTGGTTCGGACTGCTGCCCGTACTGCGACTGCCGTTGGGTAGTGTACTGCTGGGGTTGGCTTGACCCTTGCTGCTGGGTGTATTGAGCCTGCTGAGGCGGTGGCTGTTGCTGACCCTGCTGTTGCTGCTGGTACTGCCGCCTGTATGCCTCAGCCATCGAGTCATGAGCGACACCTCCCTTCTCGTCGAGTGATATACCAATGTTCTGCGGACCAAGGGATCCCTGCTTGACGATCGGACTTGGGCTGGGAGACCGGAACTGCGGAGGTTGAGGACTTGCACCTCGCCCACCGCCTGCACCGATCCCGGCGAACGCCTCACGTCCTGCAGCCGCTGGTGACATGACAGGCTGAGGAGGCTGTTGAGCTTGGTTCGGAGCGATGGTCGAATTCGCACGAGAACGGCTTGAGACAACTGAGCCTGCTCGCGATCGGCTCCGTTCTCCAGGGAGAGCCTGATGATACCTCGAAAGCACCTCGTCGGCTACCGGAGAGGGCGGTTGTCGAGGAGGCTGCATCATGGCGGGTGAGGGTGCTCTGGGACTACCAGCTGGTGAAGCCGGTCGTGAGGCTGGATGTGCGCCAACTACATCGTTCGCGTAGTTCGCATAGTTGAAACTTTGACGCTTCTCAGGGCCACGAGACGAAGAACGCTGGAAATCATCCATGGACTTCGCAAGGGCGGCGGAGGTATGTCCGCTTGCTGGAGGTGAAAGTGTCATATCGATAGAAGAGTTCGACTGAGCCGCTGGCATGCTTTGCGTTGGTCCTTGCTGATAGGACATCCGATTCGTATTGGGCGCAGGCGAAGGTGGTGATTTGGAGTCTTGCCCATATGTGCTGTTCCGAGTAGATCCTGCATTGCTGACCGACTCTGGGCGACGATGCGAGATGTTACGGCGAACACTCCCTGGTGGCGGTGGATCGCGGCGGAGATCAGCCAAAGCCTTGGCCATGGGGTCTTCCTCGTCGTTAACATCGCGGATTGGAGATGGCGGACCCTGACGGGATGGAATGCGTGGCTCCGGCATAGTCATGCTCGGCGGGACAGGCGGAGGAGCCATCGAGCTCTGACGGAGGGGAAGGGCTGGAGCGAGCGGCGGCGCACTGCTCGTTGCAGCCATTCCCGGCATTGCAATCCCTCCGAAAGGCGGTTTCTGTGTGGACTGTTGCGGCTGCTGTAATTGTGGCGGTCGTTGCGTTTCGTTGGGAATGGGCGGTATCGAGACCGGCTCTGTCCGTAGATTCTGCTGCTGCGAAGGAGCGGTCCAGCCGTTCCCATTCGCGCCATGGCCATTCTCTTGCGGGCGACGCGAAGGCTCCTCATGCACTTGCTCAAGCTCTGGCTCAGGTTCCTGGGTTTGCCGAGTCGCGGACATAGGTGGTCGGCTAGATATTCGCCGGAAGTTGGCAGGATGATTTTGCGGTCCAGGTGGTTGGTATTCACCAGCGGAGTAGTTGATGAAGCGGGGAGGGTCTGTGGTGTGGTTTGAGTGTAGGTCAAAACGTTTCATCTATCGGAGACTTACCTGGAATCGAGTCACCTGTACCCCATCCCTTGACGAACGCCAGCATGTCATTTTGCGGTTCGAATTGCTCGAGCTTCTCTCTGACGCTCTCGCAAGACTGTGTACAACGTAAGCATAAGCCGGGGTCGCCATGAGTGCGATAGCACTTAGAGCGGACTGAGTCTGTACTTACGCTGTCATCCTCCACGCACACCTGGGACACAGCATTCGCATACGCCCAAATGATATCCTTCGTCATCGCCATACGATCTTCCTCGACATCCTGTACGTGCTACGCCGAACCAAGTCAGCACTTCATCCTTACTCCTGCCACAAGTCCGACCCCTCACATCGCAAAAAGCCTTCCACTCCTGCTCCCACTTGCTTTGAGTCCCCTCTAGAACCCTCACGAACTGCCGGAAGTCCTGCTCGTCGGCTCCGATGGTCTGACGGACACGATCCAGCTTCGACTGGAGTTTATCGAGCTCCTTGCCTTGGACGAGCTGGGAGTTGGCGGTGTAAGAGTTGAGCTTGAGGCAATCGGATTCGTAGCGCTCCTTCGCCTGAAGTATCTCGTAGTCAGCTGCAAACTCCACAACAGCCCGAGGTACGATGCGGACCACCTCGGAGACGTTTCGAATCCTAAGCAAGTCGAAGGCTTACCTTCAATACATGCCCCTCTTGCAACCCTTTATTCCGATACGACTTCTCCACACTCCCCTGCAACCCCTTCTTAAGATTCCCTAACCGTACCCCAAACTCCGCAGTCGGCTGCTCCACGCTCTGTCGAAGCTCCGTACTCAGCGCTTGATGATATGATGCCTGTTGTGCGGTTTCGATGAGGACGTTCTGAAGTGATGCTGCGAGATCACCGATCTCGTCTCGTCCTAGGGAATATTTTGCGAGTTTGTTCAGTCGCTTAGCGTAGTCCTCTTCTACAGCAGCGCTATATTGATCAGAGTGTGGCAAGTACATGACGAGGTGAGCGAGCTCACCGCTCCTTCCAAAACGCTCGGAGCTCCTCGACAGTCCGCCCAGCACCTCTCAACCTCGCCATGACCACCTCATACCCCCGATCACCTTGTCCCCAAAAAGCATTACAGAAGTCCATCCTAGGATCACTCAGGTCGTCCTCCCCATTATTGACCCCGTTCCCAGGTGCACCATGGTAGAATTGAGATAGGGAGGTGGTAGACTGAGATCGTCGAGGTTCGGGAGGTTGCGTCATGTTGACGCAGACGAAACCGTCGTCGATTCTGGTGATCTGTTGTGCTCAAGGATCACGAGCGGGTTACCGGGACTGCAAACTGGAATATTGATCAGATGAAATTCGAATTCGTGTGATTTGACGCTCTCGCTTGCTGCACACCACAGCCTCTTGACGCACTTAAATGGCGGGGTCAAATAAGAGGAACTTTCCCCTGCACCAATCACTCTGCTTCTGTCAACCTTTCCGAGCTCATTATACTGGTTTGATTTGAGCCAAACAAGCATGTCCGTTCCCCCATCATCACCGAAGCGTCCTCGTACATCCGAAGATGCGGCGGATATAAAAAGCCATCCTGAGGAGGCGTCGAGCTTCAGCTTGCCCGAACGAAATCTCGACAAGCCGAAGACGAAGAAGGAGAAGAGAGCAGCGCTGGCACCCGGTATCATCTACATATCTCGACTTCCACCTGGCATGACACCTCAAAAGGTTCGGCACCTCATGGCGAGATGGGGTGAGGTAGGAAAGGTGTATGCTCAGAGACGGGATGGTGAGTGCCAGTCATGCTCATGCCTTTTGCACGCGTTTGTCATTTCGCCGCGATCCTCCTTGACAGCAGGAGTCGACGGTCATGTCGAAAAGCCGTAGAAGCCTTAAACCTGTCAGAATCGGGCTGAAAGTGATGAATCTTAGCACCGATGGGCTATAATCCCAATTCCGACAAACGGAGACAGAAACACACCGCTGCAAACTTCTCTGAAGCATGGGTCGAGTTTGCCGACAAGTCTGTAGCGAAGACTGTTACGAGGATGTTGAACGCGGAAGTCATCGGAGGGAAGAAGGGTGATAGGTGAGCTCAAGTCTTCTTCCATCACCAGCAGCTCTAACTGAGCAGCCAGGCTGCGGCAGATTTAGCTTGCTGATGCTGTGCAGGTGGAGAGACGATATCTGGACAATGAAGTATCTCCCCGGTTTCAAGTGGGAGATGCTTGGCGAGCAAGTCGGTAAATCAACTGTCATCCAAGTAAGTATGGGTATCATGCTCATGATTCTCTTAGCATACGAGCGGCAAGCACATCAGTCCCGCCTTCGAGCCGAGATAGCACGAAGCAAGACCGAGCAAGGAGAATACCTTCGGAACGTCGAGCTCGCCCGAGTACTGGAGAAACGGAAGGCAAAGAAAGCTGCATCGGGGAGTAACGGTACAACAGGGGCGGGCGGGGTGGGATCGGTGGCAAAAGGTGCCGAGGATGAGGACTCGCAGCCGAAGAAAGGGTATCGACAGCGTCAGGTGGTCGAGAAGGCTCGGGGGATGGAGGGGAAAGGCATGGAGAGTGTACTTGAGAGTGTGTTTGGGTAGTCAAGATAAAATACGCAGCACTCATCCATGTCTCATGACACCTCGGCAAAGTATACTGAATGCGTAAGCGTTTAATCGCGTAAGCTTTGGAATTTGGCTCACCTTCGAGCCAAAGGACCGCTTGGAGGCGGAGAACTCCTCTATCCCTGCAAAGCTGATCTCATTTGCATGCCTCTAGAACGGACGAGATCCGCTCCGAGCAAGACGAGCAAACCCGTGGGGGAAAGCCATGAAATGCGCCAAGACCCGGTCGTACTGGATTTTCGCATCAAGGAAGGCTTAGCGGAGTACACGGACGGATCATCACTGTCACTGATGAAGATTCGCCGGATCTTTCGGAGCATGGCAGCTCAGATCGAGAGCGGGGTATTGCCTGTAAACGTCCTTTGCGGACGAGAAAGAATCTGAGCAATTGAAACGCGGAAGACTTATGCCGCGGTTTACGGAGCTGACACAGAGCAGCCTGAGTCGTCCGAGAATCGAGTCCGAGAATCGACAGGACTGATCGTCATAACTGAGCAGTGAATTCGTCTGCTTTGATTGATCTCAGCTTGGAGCCTGAACTGTGGAGATGCATCAGTCAAACAAGTCACGCTAACCCGCTCACATCCTACAGGGCTACAAGGTTGTTGCTCCTAGGCCAATCTGACACTCCGTACTGATCGGATTGATCGCTGACGAGATCGCAAGAGCCTCTTCCTTTGCGACACAATGGAAGGCTCTCCATACGAAAAATGAATGTTGTCGGTCCAGGATTGATGAGAAATGACGTCAAACAATCTATGCTCTTGATCCATTGATGCTGATGGGTAGAAATAGCTCCTTCATCATTCAGAAGGTATCTCTCTATCATATATATGCCGTCGATTTGTCCCCTCTTTCGCTCCTTCATCACACTACACCACCATCACTACATTTTCCACTTCGCTATACATACCAACAAGCCAGCTCATATTTCTACAACATGTTTACCGGAAGCCAATCGACTCAGGCTGGGAGCACCAAGCCCGACATCAAGTCTTCCAATACTACAGCCAGCTTGCAGTCGGCCCACACTTCAACTGATTCGTCAGTCAAAACAACAACGAAGGTCGATGCGACCTTCTACTTCGCGACGGATGCGGAGATCGACACTGAGCAAAAGAAACAGGCTGACAAGAATGAGGGACGCCCGTCGGAGGCGAGCAAGAAGAGAGAGCAGAAATGAGCATCCGTATCCGAGAGCAGAAAGGAGCATCCGTATCCGAGATTACCATCATCACCAGTTGTTGTTACTCACTCGGTATGACTCGTATGCATTGCGTTCCATCTTGCTCTTCGTTTCGTTTTCCACCGTTGACGGCTTGATAACTTCCTTGTGGAAACTCTGCTTCATCACCCTGATATACAAGGTGCTTCCGATGATTTGAGATACGCGTCAGACAATCTGAACGACACTGTCATTGTGTATCGCGTATTCGAAAAAGGAGTGCTTGGGTGAGATCGATTCGGAAGGATACTGCCAGACCCTCTACATCGCCAAGTATCAACGTATAGCGCGTGATCGAGGAGTAAGTCAGCACTGTTACTAGTACATAAGGACGGTAAGCAATCCAGGTCAAACGACATCGTAGGAAGACATCAAAAGCCTCCTCACCACTCCTCACCAAGGAATCACCCCACCCTTCGACACCATCCTCCCGACATCATCATCCCTCTCACCCTCAATGACAGTCTTAATGAACCTGCCACCGACGATAGGTTCCCCAGCTCCCATAGCTTTCACCTTCTCCTTATCCGCCCCTCCCAAGTCGGTAGCCAACCAGCCCGGATCGACTATATGGATCTTCACCCCATCTTCCTTGAGGACGCGACACCATTCGAGAATCATCATGTTCATCGCTGTCTTGCTCGTACGGTATGTGGTCGTGTTGAAGGTATATGGTTTTGGCCAACCTGATGGAGGGGACTTGTTGACTGGGATGTTTGTGTTAAAGTGATCACCCAGGGAAGCGATACCTGAGCTTATAAAGAGGATACAGGGAGAGGAGGAGGCGAGGAGGAGATCAATGAAGGTTTCAGTGAAGGAGTTGACGGCTACGACGTTGGTTGAGAAGGCTTTGAGGAAGGCGTCACGGGTTGACATCTTGCCTGCTGCGACGGAGAAATCGTAGTGGACGCCTGAAGGCGAATTATCAGCGATGTTCACTGGCAGGCTTCACATACTAAACAGTACGGACAGAGCTTACCAGCATTGTTCACCAAGACATCAACCCTACCGAACTTCTCTCCAACTTCCTTACGCAAAGCCTTGACGCTCTCATCGTCATCCAAGTCGAGCTGCATCGGGACAAGTTCGTAACCGCCTTTCGTAAGAGACCCTTTGGTTGCCTCATCGGCCTTGAATCGCTCGACTGCCGCTTTCGATCGGTCAAGGGAACGAGAAGTGAGGATGATCGTGTATGGCTTGTCTTTCGGTGGTTCGGTGAGGAGAGCTTGGACGGTAGCGTAACCAACACCGGTGTTACCGCCGGTGATGAGGACGATAGTGTTGGTATGTTTCGGTGACATCATGGATCCGTCACGGTGAGCGACTCCTTTTGATTGTGATGAGCAGCACTATGATGTCCAACTGGGCCATAATATAGAGTGTGTTGGAAGCCGAGGCTCGGGGTGGAGGTGAGCGTTTCAGAATCTCGACCAATGATAATCCGGGCTTCTCCGTAAGTTACGTCTCGGCGAGGACCGTGCGGGGAAATCGATAACCACGCGGCTCGCTTAAGACTCGACTGCAATGACTCGATAGCGTCTGACTCGAGCCGACGACACCAACAGCATGCACATAACTCCCTCTGACTTCCTTGACCGAGTCCCAAAAAAAGCGACCTGTACTGGATCCTATCGTGTAAACTTCACAACTAGCAATCGTAGGATCCAATGGTAGTCAAACTACTACTCAACCCCTCAGGTAGTTCGCTACCGCTCCGCTTTGTGTTCATGCCCTGACGACAGTAGACGAGGAGGTCGAAGCAGCTACGACAGTCCTCTACGATTCTTTGAAATCCAGTAGATATCTCCCCACTTCTCCTCCATCCGAGAACATCATCTCGTATCGTGCTGATCCAGCTCAGACCCATTCCTCCGCGCTGTATCAGATTGGAACCCCAACCTCCTCCATCTCATCCTGAAAGGTCGCGTCATCGTCGGATGCAAGGATGACTCGATCCACGTCTACTCTTCTGATGAAGGTGGGATTCAAGGGGTGATTTACCTCTGTCCTCCTGGAATTGGGTTTGGTCAATCGTCAGTCGCTCGTGCAGCTGCCCTTCCATAGTATACCTTTCCTTAGGCATGAGTTCACCTTTTCAAGACATCAGATAGCTGATGGTGTGATTTTGTTCGAGGAAACAGGAAAAGCACACCCGGTGGACCACCTCGATACCGTGAGGAAATGCGTCCAGAAACCAACAGATGGCTCGAGAACGATGTCCGCTCCATTTCCTATTCCTTATCCCAGATAAAGTACCTCACGATACATGCTGATGGTGTGGTGACTTGATAGTTCGGACCGTGGTGGGAACGCTTCTGTAACGAAACATGGGGTCATTCCGGTACGATCGATTCGATGTATATCAAACTCCTCGGAGTTGCTCCTTCCGCTCAGAAGAAAGGGATCGGGAGGGATTTGATGGATGTTGCTTTTCGACTTACGGATGAGTTGGGGGCTGAATCGACTTTGGGTACTCAGACTGAAGCGAACGTGAGTGATCGACCTGAGAGGTCGTTTCTATGACACTTGCAACCTGTTATATTTACCTGATGGGGTTCTTGATAGGTGAGATGGTATGAGAAGATGGGGTTTGAGATCAGGCGGGTTGAAGAGACTGAATTGGATGGGAAAAAGTGTACTTGTTGGGGGATGACCCGGCCGGTCAATACGAAGACGTAGATACATAATATCCCACATATTATGCATGAGAACCTGTAGGAGCTTGCATGGACGGAGCGATGGATAGCGCTCGCGCTCGCGCCCATCCCAAAGTATTTAGAGGTAAGGAAAGCAATTGCAAAGCTTTTGACGTTAGTTAGCGGTGTCTGAGTCAGGGTCAACAAATAAGGAAGAAAGAACGATGCAAGCTTTCACAACCGATCCCGTCTTGGACGATTGGCTGATACTGCGAAGATGGTGGTGAGACTTTTGCTCAATCTCACAAGTGATGTCCCCTCCTTCTTTTACCCCTCTCACCGATTTGACCGAATTGCATGGAAATCATTGACGCCTTATGATAACGATGTAGAAGACGAGATCGAAGCTGCCACTGCACAGTCCTCTACGAAACCGTCGGTAAAAGTGCGTTTCCTTCCCCCGATCCCATCGGTGCGGAGACATGCTTGAACTGACCATTCGATTCCGATCATTCCCAGGCGCCCTTATCCTTGCACAAGCTCATCGAGATCAACGTCTATCCCGACTCTTGTTCCATAGTCGCATCGTTGTCTATTCTCGAGGTTTAGCCGTATATGTCTCGGAATCGGATGATGAGGACGGGGGGAACATAGTTGGAGTGATGATCTTGTTACCACCGGGAATAGGGTTGGGCAATCGTGATTCCAAAAATGTCCAGATACTGTACGAAACCAAGGACATTTCCCTGTATTGGATTGGACTGGGAGATTGTCTCTTTCTCTCTTTCAATGCTGACGAGTCATTCGGTTAGGAGTAACACTCCTGAAGGTCTTCCGGACTATCACGAAGAGATGAGGTCGAAGATAACATCATGGCTATCGAACGAGGTCTGTCCCCATCCCACTCTCTCAGCTCGAAACACTCTCTCTTTGATCTACTCTCTCTCTCTCTTCCTCTCCTCTTCTTCTTTGCTAATCGTGCCGAAATCCATCCCAACACTAAATGATGAGATATAGTATTGGCCATGGTGGACCCGATTCCACGCCTCTTCTTTCGGACCAACAGGTCTCCTCGAAATAATCTACATCGACCTCATCGGAGTGACCCCTACATGTCAGGGAAAAGGGTCAGGAAGGGAACTCGTGGAGACTGCTTTGAAACGTGCGGATGAGATGGGGGTGAGATCGACTCTGAGTACTGGGACTATACAGACTGTACGTTTTTTCACTTGCACCTACCACTTCCAGTCATCAGGAACGAATGGATGGAAAAAGAGGTGCGGTTTGGGCCGCTCGCTGATTGCCGTGGTTACTTTGGACGGACAGAGGGATGGTATACGAAATTGGGTTACGAGGTCGTTCGATATGAGGAGATTCCGCTCGACGGGAAGATGTATCCTCGTTGAGCGATGATGAGGCCGGTAAGAGCCCATGATACAGGGGGAAGTCGATAGATAGATAGATAGGTGGGGGGAGTTGAAGATCTTTGCCCCGTCTGTAGCAGGGAACTAGCTCCATTTTGCTTTGTGCAAAACCGCTAGCGTGGTACACAACCGCCTGCATCATTAAGATACGATTACGGAGATCATGACAAAACTCAGCCCGTCGCCATCGTCCATCAACCGCCGCCTTGCTCAGATTTAGGACCAAAAACTTCATCCCTTCAAATGACCTCTAACCTCTAGTCAGGCTCTTCTCCCTCCCCCACCTTTCCCCGAGATACTCTTCATCCTCCTCGGTCTAGTCCCCACCGAATCATCAACATCCTCATCCACATACTCCATATCCTCATCTCCCCCTCCTCCTCCTCCTGCCTCCTCCTCCTCCTCATTATCATCAACGGCGTCCTCCTTTTCATCCTCTTCATCCCCTTCAGGTGGATCACCAAAATCCTCTTCTTCCCCTTCAAGCATATCGATCTCTAATAAATCCTCTCCATCCTCTCCCCTCACCTCCTGCTCATCTGCACCGACTCTCAGCCGCTTAACCTCCTCCCGTAATTTGTCGATATACCCATCCCTCTTGTCAACCTTATCATGTAACCTCACGATATACTCGTTCGAAAATTTGAGCAAGGCCATTTTACTGACCCCTCGATTGGGATTATCATCCGGCACAAGTGACGATTTCGGTAGCAAGCGAGGTGCGGATGAACCAGGGATAGGTTCACCCGATTCAGGATCAAGCGCTTCTGTATTGATTGGCGGAAGGAGTAGTCGAAGCTCATCGAAGCCCGCTTTGAGGGAATCCCGACGTTTCTGTTCGGCCGCTTTGTGTGAGGTCCGACGGGTTTCGCCTTCAGGGGGGATACAAGAAGCAGCCGCGCCTTTGGTCGCTAAGATGGATCAGCTTAGTTAACGAAATGCTTGTGGCCGACCACTCACCCGCTCGGATACCGACACCTCCAGGCGACCGTATTGCAAGGGTCCTCTTCCCGGTAGGCCCCGTTGCAACTTTGGTGACCCCTTTTTTGACAGTGATAACAGGCGGTATGACGATCGCAGCCTTTCTCATCGCTGCTTGGCGCTTAGGAGGAGGACCCGGACCCGGCTGACGCAGTGCGGTATCTTCTTCACCACCCGCTCGGCCGAGGTTCATCAAGCTAGCTGGAGTCATCGGGATGACCCCTTTCGTACCGCCATTCTGCCTCGGGACCGGCGGAGGCGGCATGATCTGGCTCAGATCGACAGGCGATGGTGTTGAGAAGTTCGACGCGCCACTCTGCGTTGCTTGATGGTGCTGCTGGACTCCGCGCTGGTCGATGACTGCAGGTGGAAGGTACCCGATACCCGGAGCAGTAGGATAATATTTCTGTGCCATTGGAGAAGATGGGACTTGGAACTGCCCTGGAAGAGCCGAACCAGACGCGTGACGAGCGTGGGATCGGTGATTTGTTGGCTTCATCATGGGCGAGGGTCGAGATTTGGCTGGAAATGAGTGACGATTCGGTCCTGCACCAGACGAAGGCCCTGCGAGCGGTGATGAGAGGGAACCTTGCTGATTCGACGATATGACGGGGGATGGATACATCGACTGGACCTGCCCCTCGTTTTGAGCTTGAGCTTGTTGTTGACCGTCGAGAAAACCGACGAGTGCTCTGAGGTAATCCGGATCAGCCATATCGGCATTGCTCTGAGCTTCGAGAGCAGGCGAGAGAGTTTGCTGTGCTCCTCCCGAGGATCCGACTGGGTTCAGTGCAGGCGATGACAAGGCGGAAAGAGGATGTGGAGTCCGTTGCTGATGTTGCACAAACGCAGGGGAGAAGCCGTGATGCTGAGAGAAATGGGCCGCACGGGATGACGCCTCGAGAGCAGGAGATGTGAGAGGGGAGAAGTGACTCGGTGAGGGAGTATTGACCGATCCAGTCGAATGACGACCGCTTACTCCAGGTGTCCTGACGTGACTCGAGCTCGACCCGCTGCCGGGCATATGAGGTGGGACAGAAGCTGCGGCTACGGCAGCAGCAGTAGCTTGAAGCTCCCGCTGTTGATGCTGGAGGAGGATGAGCTGTTCTTGGAACTGGCGTTGTTGCTCTTGCAGCTGTTCGATCGGACTTCGGATTTGAGAAGGGTGACCGCCGTATTGGCTGGAGTGATCCGACTGGCCGCTGAGGCCGAAGGGGAAAGCGGCCTGATTGGCGGGAGATGTGTAAGCGGATCCATTCGCTAGATGGGACAATGCTGGAGAGAGCAGAGGAAGTGTTTGAAACTGCAAGGTGCAATAAGCATAAAGTCCGCAGGAGGGAACTATACACGCACATCTGGATTCCCCTCCATACCCTGAGTACGCGCCAGGATCTCGAGCTGTATCGGACTCATCATGTCGGCGCGCATCTGGGGGAACATGTCTCCACTCGGTGCTATAGAACGATATCGTCAGAAGGAAAGTCAGTCAGAAATGATCATCGGCATACCTGGTGTGAGTACCCCAGCCATGCCGTTTGCATCACGCCACTTCCCATGATCTCCACCGTTGCCGTCACCGACATTGCCCTGTTGTCGCATGTGCAACCCATCATGCCGCCCATACTGTTGAGGTTGTGGTGGTTGACCCGGTGGTGAGGCGAGGTACATCTGAGCCATCGGATGATGTGGTGAGTTGGGATGTGACGGATCATATACGAGGGGCGACTGCATGTGGATTTGTTCAAGCTGCTCATGTCAGCGTTCTCTAGGACGTCTGCGATTGGGACCAACCTGTTGTTGTAGCAGCCCCGCTTGCGAGGCATCGAACCCTTCCCCTCCTGCCATCCCATATATCCCCATCCCCAGCAGGTTGTTCATCCCTTCCACCTCATCGGAAGCCATACCGTATGGGATCTGGACTTGCTGGGACTGATCCACATCCATCGTATTCTCCCGAGGTAACGAGACGGAACCTCCCCCTCGCCGCTTGGATCCCCTCGTCCGTTTTCGACCACGCGTACTCGACCTCTCATCAGCAACGCTGTTTCTCCGCGGACCGGTAGAGGAGCTGGCAGAACGGTTCGACGCATTTGACGGGCCGACTTCCGGCTGTTGTGGAGGAGGATGGACGACTTGGGGGGAGCTGACTTCGGCTTCTATGGCCGTACCATCGAAACCGATGAGGGAGAGGAAGTCGAGGGAGGAGAAGTCGCCTTGTGATGGCTGGTAGCCGTTGTGTAGATGTGCCGAGTTTCGCACTGGCGATGCGATGGCAGAGTCTGGAGTCGCCATTGTGGAGCGGATGTACTCGGTACGCAAGCTGGCAAGGGGCGACCGTTTGGTCCAGCGTGAATGACGTGTACGACGCTTTCTCCTTCCTAATGCTCCTTCATCCGACAGAGTAACGGAGAACTCTTGAGATCGCACACGAAAACTCGAGCGAGAGGTTGGCCGGGAAAAAAGGTGAGATGGTGAATGGAGGATCTGTCCAAGTCCGAACGGCCGAATTCCAAACTCCTGTCTCTACCGCCACTCAATCTTTCCGGTCCATCATCGCAATACTAAAGTGCCTTATGTCGATGCAAGTCACTCGGACAATGGCGTGGACAGCGAAGCACGATGATGCAGTACGGTCAATTCGACAGAAATTTCAAACGGCGTAAAAGGGGTACCGACCCTAATTTGGGTGGAAGATTTCACGCTGAATCCGGGAGTTGCCGTCTCAGGGAAAGCCGCGCATAGAAGGGATCCCTGACCGAATCATCGGCCTTCTCGAACGGCCTCGAGGCAATACAGCGATTCGGATTCCTGGAAACGAGTCTCGGCATGATTCATCACCGACCAGAAGACGGGAGACTGGCAGCTGTGTATGTGTACGATTCATGCAAGGTTTCTACCTGAGGTCTGGCAAACCTACAGCTTGCTCACAGCCGCTTTACTTTCCTTCAACATGACCAGCTTCGATACGGCCTCTTTCAGGTCGACAACCTCTTCCCTCCCTTGCACCTCATCATCCCTATTCCGTATATTCACTGACTCCGTCTCCAGCTCGTCTTGTCCGACCACTATCATCATCTTCATCAGCAGTGACTCGAGCTTCGGACGATGATAAGCTACCCATGATGAAGTTCCACTGAGCAGTCTGAGCATTCCGGATCTTCTTATTCAGCGTGTTATCTGACAGATCCGCCTCGGCAAAGAGTCCAGCATCCCAAAATCTTCCGGCGACTTCGATGGCGTAGTCTTTGAAGGGCGCTGCGACGGGGATGACCACGATCTGGCGAGGTGATAGCCAGAATGGCCATTTGCCTCCGGTAGTCTCGGTGACGATGGCGATGAAACGCTCGATACTGCCAAGAATAGCTCGATGGATCATGACTGGTCGCTGGAACTGTCCGCCTGCTACGACGCCTGATACTCCTTGGTCTGGACCTCGATACTTCAGGTCAAATCGCTCGGGTAAGTTGAAGTCGAGCTTTTTAGGTCACTCAGACTTAGCCACTCAAGGCGAAGAAAGACTTACTTGAATGGTACCGCACTGCCAATTCCGCTTCAGTGCGTCAGTGAGCTGAAAGTCCATCTGTTGGATATCAGCCGATGGCATCTTCCGAAAGGGCCGTTAAATCACCTTCGGTCCGTAAAACGCCGCATCCTCCTCATTGATATGCCACTTCCCAGGCATCTGCTTCTCCAATACCGACTTCAGCGAGCTCTCCGCCCTATCCCACATCGCCAAATCGCCCATCCACTTCTTCGGGTTTCGTGTAGACAGTCCCACCTTGAACTGCATCCCGAATGGCTGGTAAACGGCACTGAGGAAGTCGAAGGCAGCGTGCATCTCGGCTTCCACTTGATCGACGGTGCAAAAGATGTGTGCTGAGGTTGCTCAGCTCAATGCTCCGTTACCGGGGAAGGTACAAACCATCGTCCTGGACGAATCGCCGCACCCGAGATAATCCGGACAGCGCACCACTAGCTTCATTCCGATGTAACACCCCAAACTCCGCGAATCGCATAGGAAGCTCTTTGTAGCTCCGTTCTCGCGAGTCGAACATGACACAGTGTCCGGGGCAGTTCATCGGTTTGAGGGCGAACTGCTCTTCATCGACTTTCAGTTGAAACATGTCTTCCGCGTAATTCTGCCAATGGCCAGATGTCTGCCAGAGTTTCGCATTGAAAATGTTCGGCGAGCTGACTACAACGTGTCAGATACCTCCTTACAACTCACGGCTTACCTTCTGTGAAGCCTCGTTTGTGGTATTCCGCCTGAACTGTCATCAGGGCTGACACCACAACCTCCTGAGGATGCTCACCTTGACGAAGCCCAATACCGTATTGTATATCCGCATTCCCATAGGCAAGAAGAAGGCACTCCCCGGACTCAAATCACTGAACATCCACAGCTCCTGGTCCTTCCCTATTCTCCGGTGGTCTCGCTTAGCAGCCTCCTGGAGGTACTTCTTGTACTCTGTCATTTGCTTCGAATCAGGGAATGACATGCCGTAGACTCGTTGGAAAGTGTCGTTCTTGAGGTCGCCGAGGAAGTAGGAAGAGGAGTTCTGTACGAGTGAAGTCAGTTCAATACGATGTACTTCCTGCCATGCGGCCACGGCGGTAAGACCCTCGTCTTAAGAGCTGGCTTACCTTTGTGACTGCTAATGCCTTGATCCGACCGGTATGAGGTACATGAGGTCCAAGACAAAGGTCGATCAGAGGTCCGCAGCGGTAGACAGTTGATTTCGTCCCATCCGCGACTTTGTCATTGATGTAATGTTGCTTGTACTTGTTGTACTGCATAATGACGGCTCATCAGCTGCTTGCGACCCGCTATAATGATCATGTAACACACCCTGAACATTTCCAGCAATACCTCCTTCGGCAGCTCCAACCTCTCAAAAGCCTGCTTCTCCTTCACCGCCAACCTACAGACATCCTCAATTCCCTTGTAATCGTCCGGCCCAATCGTCCTCCCTCCTTCCAACGACATATCATAGAAAAAACCCCCTTCCTCCAAAGGCGGTCCATACCCCAGACAACAACCGTCATACCGCCTCTCGCACGCTTCACCCAAAACATGCGCCGAGGAATGCCAGAAGACTTGCCGGGCTTCGTAGTTGTTCTCAGGTGAGTCGAAATCGAGCAGAGAAAGTGAGCATGATGTTTCTAGCGGGCGGTTCAAGTCCCAGAGTTCTTGGTTGTTGACTTTAGAGATGATGATTCGTTCGGCTAGGGAAGAGGAGATGTCACGGGCGATTTGGAAGGGGGTCGTCTCCCAGGATGTACCTTCGACGGTCTTTCCGTCCGGCAAGGTAATGGTGATGGGTTCTCGGGGTTGCTCTACGAAGTGTACTCAGTCAGTGTAGCTCGGCGAACCTTTATCTGAAGATCAAGGATCTTTACGAGGTTGAACCAAACGAGCTCACCAGCAACCCGTTGATCGTATTTCGCCTTCCACTCATCATATATCTTGATTCTCTCAGCAAAGAAGCCTGGCGGTTCATGCAGCTCCAGACTGCTTCCTCCCCCTCCTCCTCCACTACCTCCAGCAGCCTTCTTTTCCTTCTTGCCCGGCTTCTCCTGCTTCGGTTTCCCCTCCTTTCCAGCATCACCGTTCGTTTTGGTAGCGCTAGCACCGGGAGTGACGGGGTTGAGACCTTCGGCGGGAGGTGCTTCGTCGGAAGTCGAGGACACTGGGTGAGTGGCTGTGGAAGGTCCGGATGACATGTTGCGAAGTGATGAGCGAGATTGGCTGTATGGAAGGGTTGATTGGCTGGAATGTGGAAGGGTTGGAAGAGGTGATTGACGGAAGCGAGCGGCGCAGAAGCCGTAGGAATGGAGCAGATATCTTCTTGACCCAGAAAGAGAGACCCTGATTGTCATCAAAACCCTCGCAAGGCGAGGAGGGTTTGAGTCTTACTACAAATCAAAGGTGCCGTCCTTGTCGACGAACCGGAATTCCAAGCGCGTTATCAACAGGCCTATCGATCCATCCGCCTTCCTTGTATTGGCTGGATATTGGCGTGCCTAACTTTACTCCCGTAATCGCACTCGGCACCTGCCTTTACTCATCTGCTTTGTCCCGGCGTTCAGCATTTTGAAAACCGCGTGGTTGCTTGTAGATGCTCCTCTGAAGCTGAGGCCTCTGGCGGACCAACATGAACGAAGCTGGTCCTTCGTTTCCGCAAACATTGAAGGAAGAGGCGGAATCTCCCCCAAGCCGGGTCGTGGTCATAGTCGGTCAAGGGTGAAGAAGTATTCTCACGAAAAGCCCTTCAGCTGACATTGCGTCCAGAGGTATCCAAACCGATATCGACTTAGATGAGCTGGCGAATGGCGATACCGCCGAGGCTGTTCTTGATCTGCTCGTCGATTATGCTGCAGAATGTCGAGACTGGACTGCGATAGCGAGGGAGCATTGGATGCAAGGTCGATGGGACAGGGCGGAGGGAGTGCTCACTCGGGGTCTACAGTGTGCGACTGCCCATATCCCTGAAGTGATCTCTACTGAATCTTTTAAACATCTAGTCTTCGGAGGGGAACCTGGCACTGGCAGACCACCAGATTCGATAGCAATGGTGAACCTCCATGCGATGTTGGCACATCTGTACTTGGCTCTCGCTCGCACCGCTCCGAAGGCGCTTTTACCTCATGCTAGTCAGTACGATCCCGACGAGTGAGATTAACAACTGATCATAGCTGTCAGAATACGACCAGCAGAAACCGGATACCAAAACGAAGGAGTACCACTATACGGAGGCGGCCGCCAACATAAATCGAGCGGACGCAGCTTTGCAAGCTTCTGGAGCCTCGGAGGAAGAGCCGGTGTCAATGGCCATGGGCAAGAGTACGTCACCCTCCTGTCTCCTCTAGCTATGTGCATGAGCTAGACTGTAGGTTGGTCAGTGCTGATATACCTTATAGTATCGCTCTATCTAGCTAGAGGTCAGCCAAACGTCGCCCATCCACTAGTCGATAGGCTGCTTGCTCGACAACCGAATAATCTTATAGCTCTGATGGCTCAGGCATGTCTCGAACCTGCCGGAAGCCCTGACCGCTGACCCTTTCATAGGCAAGACTACAGTTCGCGCGGCGAGCGCACGAAGCAGCTCTGCAGACGTATCAGAGACTTCTCACCCTCAGCCCGGAGATGAGTCCAGATCCTCGAATAGGTGTCGGTTTGTGTGCTTGGGTTCTGGGGGATAGGGACAAGGCGAAAGCTGCGTGGCAAAGGGCTCTGCACCGGGTAAGGACAAACATCATATTCCATCTGACTTTTGCAGGATCCATCATCGTGGACCTCTCTTCTCCTTCTCGGTCTCGCCTCGCTCAACACCGCTCGTGAACCCTCAGTCAATCGAGACGACCGCCTGCGCCTTGAAGCAGAAGGTGTTGCATACGTCCAACGCGCTTTCAAGCTGAACAATAAATGCGCTGCATCCGCTCTAGCTCTTGCCAGCGAATCGGGTCAAGGCGGACAGCTTCCTCTAGCGTCGAAACTGGCGGAAAGAGCAATACAATACGCCGATAATAAGCGACATACTATCCTCGCAAATGCTGAAAGAGGAAGGTTAGGCTTTATGGCTGGGGATGTTGCGGATGCGGGACCATTCATTGCTGCTGCGAAAGGGGACGATGCGGCTGGGATCAACATTATGGCGGAATTGACACTCGGTCAGATCGCCATCAAGAACGGTTCGTCCACCTTGATTACGCATTGCAGCATTCTTCCTGACTTCATCTTTCAGGCAATCTACGGGAAGCGCTCAATTTCATCGAACAAACAGCTAAGCGGTTGAATGGCAAGGGTCCGCTCGAATACACCGTCCTTCACGCATCTCTGTTGGCATATCCTCATCCCGGTATGAAGGATGATGAGCTCGCCCGAAATCGCTCGACAGCTCGTACAATGCTTTCTGACCTGCACAACCTGGTCACATCGGCTGCGACTGACGAGGATTGGGCGAGATTACGCGGTGTTGGAGACGATTCGAATATCTTTGTCGACCTCGCTCGGCTTTGTCAAGACGAGAGCCTCGAAAAAGCGATTGGCGCATATGAGACCGCTGTCTCGATCAACTTGAATGCCGAAGTAGAGGGCGAACCGGTAGATCTGGACGCAGTCCGGATATCGAGCAATCTTGGCGCGCTGTTCCAGCTGCAAGGCAATGTCGAGACAGCGGAAAGGATGTACCAGGAGGCACTGCAGAAGCTGGCATCGGAGACTGGAAAAGACGCCGAGGTGTTGAAAACGGTTCTCGCTTACAACCTTGCCCGTGCCTATGAAGAAGGTGGAGAAGTAGTGAAGGCGTCGCAATGGTACCGGGATGTTCTACGACAGCACCCTGAGCATATGGAGTGTGAGTCACCTTTAGTCATATCTAGTGTCGTGACTGGAAACTGAATGCCCGTAGCCAAGGTCCGAATAGCGATGCTCGCAGGATCAGCAGGACGGAACTTCGACGCCCACACTCTGCTCAAAGAATGCCTCAAGTCCGATGAAGCGAGTATCACCCTCCGAACGGTCTATACGAACTTCTTGATCGTCATTGGATCGTACAAAGAGGCCCTTGCCTTCACTTCCCAAACTTTGAAGTTCGAGCGATCCGATTCTTCGACCTTCTGCGCTCTTGGATGGCTACACTTCGCTCTAGGCCGAGAAGCGAAATCATCCCAAGAGTTGGCGGAACGGACTAAGCAGTATCTGAGGAGCGCGGAGGCTTACGAGCGTGCTCTCTCGTTAGACCCGTCTTGTGCCACCGCTGCGCAAGGCTTGGCGATCGCTTTGGCCGAAGACGCGTTAGCGTTGAAACCGCAAGGCGCTGTGATGAATCCGGTCGACGAAGCGAAAGCTCGAGTCAGGCTGGCGGGACAAGCGTTATCCATCTTCAGCAGGATCAACGATAGTCTTACAGACGGATCGGTCAACGTGAACATGGGACACTGTTACTTCGCACGAGGAGAAGAGGAGAAAGCCATCCAGTCTGTTAGCTGATCAAGCTTTCATATGGGAGACTATGACTAACGCCAACCAGTATGAAGCGGCTTTGAACACCTTCAAAGGGAGAAATGTATCGGTCTTGCTGTATCTGGCGCGAGCATGGTATTCGTTTGCGAACAGAGAGTCGAACTTCTCGGCCATGTCAAAGGCGTTGAGCTATTGTCAGCGGGTATGTCGTTCAACGTGGGAACAGCTATCAAAGCCAATCTTACCAGGCTATGCACCTCCTACCTTCGGATCGAGCGATCCTGTACAATATCGCCATGATCCAACAGAAAGCTGCTGAAATGCTCTTCGCGCTCGAACCGTCAAGGCGTACCCTTGATGAGCTGAATGTCGCGCTTAAGCAGGCGCAACAGGCTGCAAAGTTAGTCTGTTCGTACTGCTCTAGTCAAGATGTTGACGCACCGCAGCACATTCAGGGTACTGGCCGATGATCGGACAGGCCAACTGCCGTACGATTCGGATCTCGCGGATCAACGTGCGAGATATGGAGATGGTATTCTACGAAAAGCGCCTGAACAGATGTCCCGGCAGGAAGCGTTTGAAGGAGAGACTCAAGTTCGGGTGGAAGAGGCGATGAAAGTCAGGGCGGAGGAGCAAGAACGGATCCAGGCTGCTGAGGCGAGTCATCTCCATAAACTTCTCGTGTCCCGCTAATGAGGCGTTGTACAGGCAGCAAGAAGAGCTGAGATCGACGAGAAAGCCGCCGAACTTGCCGAGCAACGGCAGAAAGCTCGAGAAGAAGCGCTCGCATGGCAAGAAGAGCTCAACGCTCGTCAGGCCGAAGAAGAGGCTAAGAAGGCCACTCAAGCGGAACGGCGGAGAAAGCGGAAGGAAGGTGGTGAGATTGAGTCTGGTGATGAGGGAGGAGATCGTAAAGTGCGGAGAAAGAAAGGTGGGAAGAAAGGAAGGAAGGTACGGAGTAAGAGTGAGATCTCGACGGATGAGGAGGTTAAGATGGAGGTCGAGGGAGAGGAGGAGGAGGAGGCGAGGTTTAGTGGGGATGAAGGGGAGGTCAAGGTTGAGGATCAGGAGGAGGTCAGGGCTGGGAGGGCGAGAGAAACGCTGGCTATGTTGAAGGCGAGGGTGAGTGGCTCTCAATGACTCGGTGCCCAGCTGATAATCGTGATCTGCAGAAGAAGACGACAAGACCTGTGGAAGATCCTGATGACGAGGATAGCGGTGCTGCCACGGGGAAGAGAGGGAAGCAGATGTAGGTTGCAAGACCCTTAGGTCTGACGCAGGGCTGACATCCTGCTAAGCAAATCGAAAGCTTACATCTCTGACTCTGACGAAGAGGCGGAAGATGGTTCGGCTCCGCCGCCCGCGAAAGGAAGTGCAAGTGGTGTTGATGGAGGGATGGACGTAGACAGCAAACCTGAGTCACCTGTATCCAGGGCTGACGAAGACAAGGACTCGTGATGGATGTCTTGTCTGCGCGAGTTTGGAGCGCTTCAAAGGGTTCCAGCTGTATCGCTACTAACGGATGGTATTATGTCTTTTATCTTATACCACCAGAGCCAGAAACACCTTGACAACGGCCTACATTTCGCACTTCATCCCTAGTTCCGATTGTCATTCCCCAAATCCTTACAAGCCTCCTTGACCCTCTCCACAAGCGTCTTTTCACCCTCACGAACCCAGACTCGCGGGTCATACTGCTTCTTGTTCGGCTTGTCCGGTCCTTCCGGGTTCCCGACCTGGGCCATGAGGTAGTCCTTCTTCTTGAGGACGAAGTCGCGGACACCGGTAAGGTAGGCGAACTAGGCAAAACTTGGTCAGCTAACAATCGATGAAGGGGCAGGGTTCAGAGGGTATGAAGGACAACTCACCTGAGTATCCGTATCGACGTTCATTTTCACCACACCGTACGTCACAGCCTCCCGGATCTCCTCTTTCGACGAGCCGGAACCACCATGGAAGACAAGGAAACTAGCATGAGTCAGCATGGTCGGGATTGTCTACGACCAGGCTAGGTAGGAAGAGACTGTCGCAGCACTTTGACACCTCCCTCTTCACTGTCACACGCCCAACTATCCAGAGTGGGTGTCCAGGCGGCGCATGGGAAGAGGCAGGCTCTAAAAGGTGATGCGTCGATGTACGCTGACCGAATCGCCCCGGCAATCATGGAGAGGAAGGCGGGGTACTGTCTATATGGGTAGCGGGAGCAATGCGGAAAGCGATGCGCAAGAAAAGTACAGATGTCACAGGTACGCTGGGAAGGAGAGCTTCCTGAAATGGTGCGAGCGAAAAGAAAGCTCACTCACAGAGGCTTCTCCCCGCTCTTCCCCTTCAACTGCTCACTCGCATACTTCTGGTGCTTCCCGAGCAATTCCGGGCGGAGCTTGACGTTTCCTGGCCTGTAAACACCATGGACGTTTCCGAATCCGGCAGCGATGGAGAAATTGGGAGAGATCTTGCTGAGGGCGGAGTAGATGTCCCAAACATCTTCGGGTTGGGTGTAAAGGGAATTATTGTCGGCGCTGTTGTTGTCTACACCGTCTTCCTCGCCACCAGTGATTCCGATCTCCATCTCGAGCCATTCTGCGAGAGGTGCACATGCAAGACAGGGCGGCGGTCATGATGGGCGATAAGAGAAGAGACGAATCAATCAGCTTCACTTTCATTCGCCGTATCGTTGACTCACGATCCATCTTCGCCATTCGCTCGAAATATTTCTCGCAGTCGGCTATGTTGTCCTCCTTCGACTCCTCAGATAGGTCCAGCATGTGCGAGCTACAGGAGTCAGCTTCTGGTCAACATACTAAAAGGTGAATCACGAATAAAGCGGCTCTCTATGCTCCTTGAAGTACTTCTCATCCGCTTCGAGCATCCCGTCAAACCAAGGTAGGAGCTTCTTCGCGCAGTGGTCGGAATGGAGCACAACGGGACTGTATTAAATCAGCTTCTCCTCCTGGAGCGAATGAGTGCAATATGCTCACACTCCGTAAGCGGGGGCGATAGACCGGATGAACAAGGCAGCTGCGGTAGCACCGGCAATTGAAGCTTCTTGGTTGCCATTTGCGAGACCCTTCCCACCGAAGAAAGCTGCACCGCCCTGTGAGAGCTGAAGGATGATAGGGGATTTCAAGTCTCGTGCGGCTTCGAGAACGGAGTTGACGACGGATGAGGAGGTGACGTTCTGCAGCTATCAGCCGAAACATCCGACATCAAGGACGACTTACGATGGCCTATGTTCGGTCAAGACAGTACACTCGATCAGCAAGCGTCTTCTACCGGACAGCTACTCAGGGCAATGTGCCCGGATCGCTACACCTTGGAGGAGCAGACGTACGGGAATGGCAAACTATGAGAAGCAAATGTCAGCAGAAGTCTCGGGAAGATGAGTTCATGGGCTGGGCGCTCCAGGTGGGGTTCTAGACTTCTTCGAAGCTGGCAAAGCTCGAGTATCCGTTGACGACCCCACCGTGGCTTCTCCGCGAAATCTAGAAACTCACCTGATGCTCTTTGGCGTAGTCGAATAGCTTTCGCACATTCACACCAGTTATCACGCCAGCCTATATCTCGAGTCAGTGACAAGTTCCCCGGGGAGCTTGGCAGCTTGAAGGAACTCTCAATACCCACCGGAACGATGGATAGAGCACCCTTGCCAGACATTGCGGTTGATGAGCTCGGATTGCAGTGATAGGGACCTTTATACTCTAAACTTCCCAGAGATATAGCGTCAGCAGAGACGCAGGTGAGTCCAAGGTGAGATCTCACAGCTTTGTATGACTATTTGCTGTTGCGACTTCCAAGAGATACCCGTATACAAAACTCACAAAGACTTGTCCCCCCAACGTCAGAGACACACACCACGTCACGGGAAGCCTTTCTCCACGTGGAGACGGAAGCTAACAGATTACATGGCTGTATCTCGTACCCACGTGATGTTCGGACATCACCAAATGTTCGGACAGTTACTTCTTTTACTATATTGAGCTTGATTTGAATTTTTCTCATACTTCTACGTATACAATGCAGGCCGCATTCTCAGAGAAATATCTCAGCACCCAGAAGTCCTATAGAAAGGTTGCAGACGCATTCGAAATCCCCTCGTCCACTCTCCATGATCGTTCAACTGGCAGGCACGCGTCCCCTGGGAAACGCGTCCACAGATCCCTCTCAATTCCACAGGAAGACGCTCTGATCGATAAAATCAACTCCTATGCCGACTGAGGGACCCTACTCACCCCTGTGCACATCAGCGATCTCGCTAAAGCCCTGTGTGACCACGAAATGGGGGTGAATTGGACGACACGATTTCTCTCTCGTCATAAAAGTCGTGTATCCTCGAATTCTACAGGATACAGGAGGTTGCACGCCTCAAAGCGGACACTTTCGAGAATAGGCTGGCATTCTACGCCTTAGTGAGTGTCCACCCATGTTTCTCGATCGAGATATTGACCATTGACAGGTCAAAGAGGCGCTTGATACCGGTCTCTACACCCCAGGCAACATCTACAACATGGATGAGGTCGGATTAAACCTCTTTACAGCTCGGCGGACACGTAGAGTCGCCTCCACCACCTCCTCATAGAAATCCCAGTCCTCCTTGGCCGACGATATACACATCAGCGTCATTGCCGCAATCTCCACCACTGATTCGCCTGTCCCTCCCTTTATCATCTATCCTGGCGGCAATATGATGGAGGATGGGTCTGTTTGAAGGATGACGAGCCCAAGATGATCGCTACGGTCACGGAATCGAGTTACTCTAACGGTTTTATCACGAAACGGTGGTTAATCGAGTGTTTTGACCCATATACCCAAAATCGAGCCGGTACATCGCGACGTCTACTATTTCTTGATGGGCTCGATTCACATACTCAAATCGACTTTCTAGAGGCTTGTTGGGACCGAAATATCGTCT
>JAABUH010000445.1_pt1 | contig 60565 bp, 34 predicted proteins | sample 5559121 | NCBI WGS metagenome assembly JAABUH01 (sample SAMN10711871, study PRJNA513364) | rock metagenome | isolation source: Antarctica rocks | place: Antarctica: Victoria Land, Battleship Promontory nord | collected 2015-12-28 | reverse complement strand
TAAAACTAAGGCAAACACAAATAAAAAAGCCAGATCTATTATGTGTTACTTGGTAATAGATTAATATTTATTAAATATTTAAAGAGATTACTACTGTATCATCTTGTAACGGTTACAGATTAAAGGCTTAAAGATAAAAAGTTAAAGATCAAAAGTTTTTTACTTGCGAGGCATGGCATGGCATGGCATCGTGGATCAAAGTAGAAACAAGGGCAAACAAATAAGCCAAGATTAAGTCATATTAATTGAGCACTGCACATAATATTACCTATATCATTACAGCTTTAAAGTAAAACATGAAAATTTATCTATACATGCAAGTATAAACTGTCATAGAAATAAGCTGTTTTATTATGCTAGATTTACTTATGCAAAAATGAAAACTGCCTCATACGCATTGTTATACATTAAGGGTAAATTTCCACTTGTCACGTAATAGTTAAAAGTTCTTATCACAAAACCAAAGGGTCGAGGAGATATTCACATACCTATATGGGAACCGTTATTTTGTCCGTTGCTTGTATGTATAACGTTTACTTGTGTAAATATAACATTTTGCCCTATGCGATTCAAAAGATTAGCACTAGGATTAAACCTAATACATGTTCAAAGTGTACCATTTCTATTTATTTGCACAAATCGATTTGGGCCTAATCTATACAAGTGTCTTAAATTAGAACACGTTGCATCGAGTGTGTCTAGTAGTACTACTCCGACATTATTATTACTATTTCTTGTATCAAGATATTGAATATTGATATTTGTTTGCTGTTGTATTCTTTGTCTTTTGGCATCTGTAATAGGTATGGGGTTTTTACCTGTTAAATTAGGAGGAGTCTCCTCCCTTTCCTTACGTTTGTTAGAGCCTTTATAAGTGTCTTGGACAGGTTTAGTTAAAATATCTGTGCCTGTTTTAGTAATAACGTTTACATCACCATGTATATATATGTTGTCTGTAGATGTTATTGTACTAAAGATTAAATCTTTTATACAAGGTTGAGTGAAATTGATTAAATCTAGGCTAGAATTGATTAAATCTCTTGTATATACAAGAGTAAAACTAATTAAATCTTGGGTAGAATTGACTAAATCTATTGTATATATGTTAGCACTGTCCTTTAAAGTACATAAAGTATTGATAAAATCAAGAAAGGTAGTAGTTTTAATAGTGATAAGATCGGTAAAAATCCTAATCTTAATATTTATGTCAACTTTTGGATTCTCTATATTTGTAATGAACGCTTTTAAACCAGATTTTAAACACTTAATATATAAATCATGAGCATCACTAACACCAACACCACTTGTTAACCTAATATTTTTAACGTTACTTAAAAGGTCAATATTACTAGTATGAGATTTTATGTGAATAATACTAGTAAACATATTATCAAATAAACTAAGAGGTATATAGTCAAGAATTTTACCAGCAGTGGCCCCAATATAAATAGCAGTAGTAATAGCTTGATACCCAAGCCCTGCACATATATGCCCAATGTTTAGACCTATAGTCCCAAGCCCTGCACATATAGTCCCAAGCCCTGCACATATATGCCCAATGTTTAGACCTATAGCCTCAAACTCTACACCTGTAAGTGGGGGCGTTATACTTATTAATTCAGCCACCATACCATTTTCTATGACAGGTGAAATTTCTTCTTGTACAACAAGTATTATCTCTTTTCGTATCAGGGGTAAAATTTCTTGCACCATATCCTTTCGCAGAAGGGCTAAAATTTCTTGATTGAAACTTGTGAGCAATGGCTGAGCCATTGCTATATGTAATTCGTTAATTGCTGTGTATATTTCTGTCATTTTAATTATGTAAATCTATGGAATCCTTAATATATGAAGAAGTTAAAACGGCAAACACTTGTGCTTGTATAAAAGCTATACCTAGTTCTAATCCTGAAAAAGCTATTATAAATGCTAAAGGTATTAAACCTACAAAAAAATAAACAAAACCCGAGGTCATAATATTATAAGCGAATCCACTTAAAATATTAAATAGCATATGTCCACTTAAAATGTTAGCTGCTAACCTTAGGCCTAGTGATGCATTTCTTGCTAAATATGAGATAAATTCTATTAACACTAGTAGTGGTAATAAACCTAAAGGGCAACCGGAAGGCACAAATAATGAGAAAAATTTTAAACCGTGTTTTTGCAGTCCTAAGATAGTTGCCCCTAGAACTACAGTAAAACTTATGAAAAATGTCAATATAAAATGGGATGTAGAAGCAAAGCTGTATGGTACCATACCTATTAAATTATTTATTAAGATAAAGGTAAACAAGGCGTAAATGAAAGGAAAATAGATTTGTCCTTTCTTTGCATTTATTTGGTTTATTACTATACTATGTACAGTAGCATAAATAGACTCTTGACTCACTGATCAGTTATTAGCTATTACTTTGTTGTAATTAGTGGCTAAAAGGTTTAAGGTTAAAACCAGAAACGCGGCAATTGTTAAATAAAGCCCAATGTTAGTTAAAGAAAGGTGTAGGTTAGCTAGGATGGGTGCGTCTAAAGATAAAAAATTTCTTATTTCAAACTGATCTAAAGGGCTTGCTATTACAGAATAAACAAAAAATGCCACATGACTATACTAAAAAGCATATGTTGATATGTGTATATATAATAGCAATTACTTATAATAATGAAACAAGCAAAAGGTATTATTAGAGGATCAATATAATATGCATAAGCCAAAACAGAGACATAAAAAGTAATTTTAATAAGGACAGGGCTAATGCTAACTTTCTGTCTATGCTTATAAAAAAAAATTAACTAGTAATATCATGTGGTGTAGATTAACGATATTTTCTTGTTTGTATTTTTAATTGTAGAATAAACTAATGTTATCACACTTGGTAAAAATACTACATAGTGGATCACATTAAAACTTATAACAAGAAAATGTTACTAGATATAATTTCAAAGCTATATAAAATACATGGAAGTAATATAATAAAAGCTATTACTAAAGGCAACAAGACAGTTCAACAAAAAGACATTAGTTGATCATAACGTATTCTAGGAAAAGAAGCTCTAACTCATATGAAGACAAATATCATAATACAAGCTTTTAATCCGAGAGTTAAACCATATATCGTACCCTCTACTAAAGGTTCTGATAATAAAGTTTCGTAGTTAGAGTTTACAATAGACACATATAAATATAAGTCAATATCTTTAATTAAAGAAACTATATATGCGAAATTAAAAAAATAACCTCCTAAAAACAATACACTTGTTAGTATACAAATAAGAACAATGCTAGCATATTCAGCAAGAAAAAAAAATACAAATATAACTGCTGCATGTTCTGTCATAAAACCACTAACTAATTCAGATTCAGCCTCTGCTAGATCAAAGGGGGCTCTATTAGTTTCTGCTATAGACCCTATAAAAAATATTAAAAATATAGGTAAAAGTGGTACAACGTATCAAATAGCTTTTTGTGCTTCTGTATTAACAGTTAAACTTAAACTTCCTGATAATAATATTACAAGTAAAATAGCTGAACTTAAAATTAGTTCATAACTAATTAACTGAGCTGTACTTCTTAGTGACCCTAAGAAGGCGTACTTTGAATTAGCAGATCAACCTGCTAATAGGATACCATAGGTGGATAAAGAAGAAACTGCCAACATATAAAGTATTCCTAGATCGAAGTCTGATATAGCTAGACCAGGACCATATGGTACAACAGAAAATCCTAACAAAGAAAAGATTAAAGTTATAATGGGTCCAATAAAGAAAAGAACTAAGTTTGCTTGTGTAGGAGAAACGTATTCTTTTAATAAAAGTTTTAAGGCATCGGCAAAAGCTTGTAAAAGGCCATAGTAACCTACTATATTTGGACCTAGTCTCCTTTGCATACTAGCCATTGTTTTTCTTTCCGCAACTGTGACAAAAGCTACGGTTAGTAATACTGGTATAGTTACTATTAGAACTTCTATAATTGAAATAAAGAGTGGGTAATATAACATGGTAATAATAAAAATTTTGATTTTTTGCTTACATATTATTTATACTATTTTAAAAACTAAGAAAAAAAATCAGGTTAAAAAGAAGATGAAGATACTGCTACAATGTTGTATTTATTATAGATATAGGTATACTAATAACGATAATAGCTTTTGGTTTAAATGCACAAATTACTCATTATTATTATATACATATTAAAAAACAGAAGTGTGCGTTCGCAAAAAAGGTAGTATAAGTGAAACACATATATCATGTACTAAACTAATCTAACATTGGTGGTTGCAGGTTGCAGGTTGCAGGTTGCAACGGGGACATCGTTTGCCTAAATATCATTTAACAAAACAACAAAGGTCTCTATGCCCCTCTCATGGCAGGTAGGACAGGTAGGACAGGTAGGACAGGTAGGACATGTAACACCAGGCATTACTTCATCTCTTTCTATTTTTGTTGCTGGCATAGACAATGTTAAAACACAAGCAAAGATTATACCAAGTAAACCTAAAGCAAGAAGATTTGGCGCATATAGCATGTCCAGAAAATAAAAAATTTAGTATGTCATTTTTTATATGGTAATTGAGTTTACGAGGCAATATAAAAATAAATCCGATCAAAAATTACATTGTTGTATATTGATTAAAAAATTAGTTCTATATTGATTGTAAAATTAATTATATATTAATTGTAAAATTAATCCTACAGATGTATACTGTTGTATGGCATCTCTAATGTGGATTATACAATATGAATTATATAATATGGTTTATTGGAATTTAGAGGCCAAAACCTTACTTTAGCAAAAGAATTTTACTTTTGCGCTTGGCGATTGTGCCACATCTTATAAAGATCATACGCATTTATCATTTGATTTATCAGTAAATGATATTTTTTGATATGTATAAAGAAAAATAATAAACCAGAACCAGCATAGCAGGGGAATTCATTATGCGTAAAATTACCTTTGTGCCCGTTACTAAAAACATATCTAAAAGCCCTAAATCCAAATTAAGTATATATATCTTGTTGACCTAAACAAGAAATAAAGATATGTTTACTATCATGTAAATAACGTGCACTTAAAATTTGAATATATAGTTCGTTTTCCTAAAAAAAAAAATGGGTATTTTCCTTTTTTTATCTCATTAGGGGTAACCAAAAACACCTCTGGCTTCTGTAAAGCCAGATAACCCAGCAGGAAATATATCCTCAAAATCTGATAGTTTTTTTTTCATTATAATGATAAACAAGTTCATCTAATAAATCTGATTTATTATCTTATCTTTATGGTCTATATAAAAATTTTCAAGCTTTTTTATATTACCATCTCTATAAAAGGATAAACATTTTTCAGCAAATTATAATTGACAGATTTTTTTTTTTGCAAAAAGCAGGGGGTATTGGTCTAGAATACGTAAAACCTTATCTATATCGTCCTTATTAGTAATTATTAAGGTAAGAAAAAAAAAGTAATTATTATTATTTTTATAATTACTTGTATCTGTCTGTTTATTTATATATTTAGTCTTATTTTAACGGATAATTTTGCCCCCTATAATTGTTTTCATTGTTTATAACATTTGGAGATCGTAACTTGAATTACCTGAATAAATTACTATACGTATTGCAAAGTATATTTTGTTTGATTTATTACTAAAGTTAACTATAACATTAACGCGTCCATGTAAATACCCAACAAAATGTTTTTTGTATGTTTTATCTTTTTTAGTAAAACGTACAAATATTTTTTCAAATATAGTGGATGCGATTCAATTGGGGTCACATTTAGCAGCTTTAAGATAAGTAGTTTTAGGTAAGGCCCTATCATGAATACCTCCACCTAAATCATGCATCTTTGTTAACTTACCAATACGAAGTTTATTATTAAAAGATGTGGATTAATAAAAAACTGCCAACCTATAAAATCTACTTTGCATACTAGCCTTTGATTTATTTTACATAACAAAAGCTATAGTTAAAAGTACTGGTCTAGTTACTGCTAGAACTTTTACATTTGAAATAAACAGTGGGTAACTTGGTAATAATAAAAATTTTGATTTTTCGCTTACAAATTATTTATATGGTTTTAAAAACTAAGAAAATAAATCAGGTTAATAAGAAGATAAAGATACTACTTCAATTGTCTATTATTTATAAAAATGCTAATTCTAATAGCCTTTAAGTGTAATGTACAAATTGCTCCTTATTATTGTAGATGTCTAGATATCTTTAGGAAGTAAAGTTAGATTAAGTGTTAATGTAGTGATCAAAACTTTCTGTTATAACCTTGTCTCTAAAAAAAAAAGCTTCAAATTCTTATCTAAGACTCGAACTTAGATCTAAATATTAGGAATATTCTGCTCTACCATTGAACTAATAAGAATATAATATAGAGATGTTATGTGCTTGGTATGATATTAACCTTACAGGTTATAAACACATAATATATTAACCTAATAGCAGATTAGGGGGTAGCACTGTGTGTGATAACTTTATTATATTTAGTAAAGGCATATATGGTAAGATATGACAAGTTTTATTTAAATTGGTATCTTACCAAAAATAAGGGACACGGAGGAATTGAACCCCTTGAATATGATCTGCAATCAAATCGTACTACCTTGTACAACATGTCCCTGGAATATTATACTTTCTTTTTATTAATAAAAAACATGTACATATATTTAATAAAACCCTTACATTTTTAATTTATCTGGTTTATACTTTAGAATTTTATATATGTATATAAAACAAAATTTTTAAATACCTCATGTCTAGATTTAAACACTATGACAATCTAAAAATATCAGATCAACATTTAAACAATTACATGTAACTATTGTCTGTAAGATCATTAATCCGATACAACACTTATAGAAAAAAAATACTAGAAACGTATACACTAACCTGAATTAACAACTGTTATTAAATATACCTTTTTTTAAGAAAGTGTGTTTTAAACAATAGTTTCATCTTAATATAAATCTGTATATTTGTCTACTGTTTAGCTAAAACAAATATAATAAAGCAAAAGTAACTATAATTTTCTATGTTTTAGTCTCGTTAATAAGTTTGCCTATAACTCATCTAAATAACTAGATTAAAGATTAATGTGAATTCCTATCTAAGATTCGAACTTAGATCTAAATATTAGAAGTATTCTGCTCTACCGTTGAGCTAATAAGAATTGGTTAATGTGTCAACATGTCTAACACATTAAAGTTTATGTATACACAAAAATTTATGCTTGTGTATACACCTTAAAGTAAAAAAAAATATAACAAAAAACATAGAAGATACAGTAAGTGTTTTAGGGTTTTAGGGTTTAAACAAAATTTGTTTATAGATATATTGTAAATTAAATAAGAGATGGATAGGTACATAGACCTATTTACATGTCTATATGCAATTGGACATAATAGCCAATGTTACATACTATAACAGTACATTAGTTAAATATGTAATTTATTCAATGAACCATTTATTGTAATCAATAAACAAATCTTTATATAAAAACTAATTATATAACTATAGGCATAAAATTGTGCAATATACCACAAATTTATAGACATTAACCAAAAAAAGTTCCTTTTGTGTTAATCATAGCAGAAATTTGATCAAATTTGCTATAACTTGCGTCACGTTTTATACTTAAGGCAAAACACAAAACACAAAAAAGAATGTACAATTACTATTTAAAAGCTACTAATGATTATTTATTTATGAGCTGTGTATTAAGATTAGATATATCGAATCCAACCCTAAGTATATAGTAATAGTTTGCCATGTTAAACGCATTACACTTAAAAGCAAATTGAATTTTCTAAACATTTAGACACATAGCTATAATGTTATATTATCTGGTTAGGTGTGAGTAGGTTTTTACTTAGATGAGAGATACGTTACCAGATTACTTACTATAACAACTAATCATGATGTTACCTCATAAATAAAAAAAAAATATAATATACAAACTATCTACATTTTGGTCATTAAACCTATTACCTAACAAATGAAATACCTGGATGGCGTAGACATAAGCTCATAGGATTAGCAGGGGTGAATGGATAAAATTTTACATTTTAATTAGCTATGTGGAACATATCATAAAGATTAAAGATAACTATGTTTATTATACCTATATTCATTATACCGAACTATATTAACACTATAGCATAATCATGTTTAGCTAGTAAATAATATTGTGATTTTTTAAAGGTATAAACACCAGCTATAAAACGTTTAGCATCTTGGGTCTGGTAAACTGATGTCATTGTTGCGCATATGGAATCATAAAGCAGGTTTAAAAAGTAATTTTTTCAGTGTTTTCTAACTATTTACTGGGTAGATCACTAGTATTATAAACAAAAACATGGAAATTAACTACAGGTTAATTATTCAAGGTTGTGTTTGTACGTAGATATGCACAAAACTAATATTATAAAAATCGTCTCGTGGTTTTAAACTTATAAAATGGTTGTGTTTCTTCATTATTTTAAAATATAAGTAAAAAAGGCTAGGTCCTTAGATGACCAGACATTAAGAAGTTCTATGATTTGTCTTAAGATTAAAATGTATAATCTGTATTAATATATCTTCTACGAATAGGTTTACTACTTTTATATGGCATTTAGGGGTAATAACATTTAGGGATAATAACATTTAGTGGTATTAACATTTATCAACTTTTTCGGTTATAAACTTGTTTAACTTTTTTAAGGATAGATTAGCTTTTTTTGCGGTTGCAATTAGTATAGCGCTAATTACAAAAATATTTAAATACAAATATTTTTGTTTTATACAATTAACAATAATGTAAAAAGGTAAACCTATATAATTTACCATTTCATTAATAGAACGAGCATGATAGTATCAAATTTTACAGTTATTGTAACACGTATAATTATATTTACCTTCACAAGCCCTAATTTAAACTATTTTTCGCGTATATAAACTAAATTCCCTTTTTAGTAGATAGTATTGTTACAAAATTAAAGATGAATGATCTTTTAATAACTCTTACGGCATTACATCTATTTATAGTATAAATGCAGCAAGTCCTTTATTTACCATTAAATAAGGTAATAAGTCAGGCTGTTAAACAAGTAAAGCGCTTTTATTAATATATTGATCTAACCTCATAGCAAAATTATGGCTAGAAACAACATATTTGTTACCGGTATCAATACAGGTAAATACCTAAATACCCCTTTTTAAGGTTTATATTTTTAGGTGTTACATGTAAGGCACGGTATGCAAGCATAGTTTCATCGCTAAAGGTAATTCAAAAATTACACCTTTTAAACCTAACAATCTGTTTAACGTTTTTTGTGTAATTTTAACTTATTGTTTTAACAAAAATTCATTTATTGTATTACTTGTTACTTTGTTGTATTAACTAATCATGGACGGTCATGATCAAAAAGTTACGTCCGAAAATAAACGAAAATTGTTAGACGTGCTTAATTTAACTATTGTTCCCTTAGCCACGAGATAAATTTATCTATAGACAGAGACTCTATAACGATAGGCATACTACTATGTAGTATACCACAAATTTCTGAACATTGACCGTAAAACACGCCTTCACGGTTAATCATTACAGAAGTTTGATTAAGTCTGCCTGGATAGGCATCACATTTAATACCTAATGCGGGACACGCCAGGGAATGGATAACATCGGCACCCGTAACAATAAATCTAACGTGTGTTAGTTCTGGTATAATAAGTCTGTTATCTACTTCTAACATTCTTAAAGCACCATTTTCTAAATCAGATTCAGGTACTAAGTACGAATCAAATTCTATAAACTCATCATCATTATTTAAAAAGTCGGGATACTGATAACTTCAATATCATTGATGTCCCTCTGCTAACACTGCCATAGCCGGATCACTCACTTCGTCCATTAAGTATAACAACTTAAAAGATGGAAATGCTATTAAAATTAATATTAAAGCAGGTGTGATAGTTCAGATTAACTCTATTAATGTACCGTGACTTAAATATTTATGTGATATTGGTGCTTCTGTGTTACTATAGTTTTTAACTATAGATATTAATAATCATCCAACTCCAAATAATATTATAACTAAGTAAAATAATATGTTGTCATGTAATTCCACTAAAGCTTCCATTTGTGGTGTTGCACTATCTTGAAAATAAATACCCCAAGGTCTAGGTGCATCACAATGTAAAGTACCAGTACCAAAATCACTAATATGCAAAGTTTTTACAAGTTGTAACAAATCTTCTATACCTAATCCTTGCACAGGGACTTTTATAATTAAGTATCCAACGATAGCTATGCATATAAGTAAGAAGTATGCTATAAGACGCAAGTTTTTTCTGTTATCAGCTGATCTTGAGCCATCTTGTGATGGTCAAGCTTGACGTATGGCTGAAAAACCACTAGATGAACCGTTATTGTTGTCGTCATCATCGTCGTCGTCCTTTTTCTCTTTCTTTACCTTTACGTCGTCCTTTTTCTCTTTCTTTACCTTTACGTTATTCTCGTCCTTTTTCTCTATCTTTACGTCATTCTCAGACTTAATATTAGCATTAGGACCTATATTAGGATCTACATTAGCATTAGGATCTACATTAGCATTAGCATTTATATCAAGGGTAGTGCTGTCGTTAGGGTTACCTATAGGGTCATTTCATAATTCAGCAGCAGTAGCATTAGCAAACTTCTTAGCAATCTCTTGTGGGTTACCATGTATGACAGTTTGGTCAAAATTCACTTTTTCTAATATACCATTATGTCTAGTCTGAATTATACCACGAACTAGGTCCACGGTATAAGTTATACCATTTGCTCCTTGAACTATTATAGATGGACCACGGTGTACTGGAGGTAAAGTTCCTTTCATGCTTGCTCCATAAGCGTTAAGGTTGGGTCCTTCCTTTCACGGAAACATCCCTGATTGTATAACGGTAATATTAGAACAAGATAGTGGCGGTAACACATTCAATGGTAATCAAATGTCCTTGGTATTGTTTGGTTCAATAGATAACTCAATTAAACTATTTTCAAGTAAACTAATTAAAGGTACTATTATTAAAAAATGTGCAAAATAGATAATTGTACATATTTGTCCAAATTCTATAAATGGTGATTCCACATGTTTAGCTCCCAATTCCATCAAGATTAAAAAGTTACCTACAAATATGAAAAATGCTGCTTTACTTAAGGGTTTAAATTGTGTACCTCTTGATCTAGAAAGATCAGTAAAGGGCATAACTAGTAATATTAGAATGGCAGAAAACATAGCAATAACACCTAATAATTTATTAGGTATAGATCTAAGTATAGCGTAGAATGGTAAAAGATATCACTCGGGAACTATAGCAGGAGGAGTTTGCATTGGGTTAGCCATTACATAATTTTCACTGTCCCCTAAAAGGTTTGGCATAAAAAACACAAACATTGATAACACTAATATAAGAATAAAGATAGTAATTAAATCTTTAAATATAAAGTAAGGGGCAAATGGTAATCTATCATAATTACCTGATACACCTAAAGGATTACCTGAACCTGCTCTATCGTGTAGTGCTATTAAGTGCATTAAAGCTAAAGCAGCTAATATAAAAGGTAAAACAAAATGTAAAGCAAAAAATCTATTTAATGTGGCGTTGTTTACACTGAAACCGCCTCAGATAAACTCAACTATATCTTGTCCGACTCAAGGTATGGCGCTCATAAGGCTAGTTATCACTGTAGCCAAATCTTTAATTTACTTGTTGTGGCTAATAACCCAAAAAAAGTTTAAAGGCATAACCTTATATGTTTAAAACAAGTAAACCCCGTAGTATATACTTATATACCCTATGTTTAAAAATTAAAAAAGATTACGACTGTACATTAAGCAACATTTCAGTCACCCACCAGTGGACCAGTCTGTCGCGACATTTTACTCTGCCGACGGTCTTGATGCTAAACAAAAAAACATTATTAACCGTTTTCACTAGCATTGCTGCATATTGTTCCATATAAGTTTTAAGTAAATATTGCCTTATAAATAAATACACAACTATGTATAACTATTGTAACGTATAATAAATAGAAAAAAAAACATTAAGCAAAAAAAACATTAAGCAAAATAAACAATTCATTTCAAAGAAATTACAAATTTCATAGCAAGCACTCCTTGTCCGTCATAACCAATCTGTTCAACTTGCAAACGTGCATCACTCAATTGCACATTATCCCATACCCCACTTTTTCCTACAAGATAAAGTTCATTCTTCACATGTTTTTCCACATCTTGCTGAAACTTATGGCAAAGATTTTCAAGATGAGTGTCTCTCATTTTCTATCATGGAGGAGGACGATAATAAAGACGAAGATATGCAGATGGATTGATCAACAACCGGTCTTTTTTGTAAAGTAGATGGCTGCAGAGTGAAAGAGTGAAAGAGTGAAAGAGTGAAACAGTATCCGGTTGCAGTAAGGAGTCTTTATTGTTTTGTAGTTATAGCAATATTATTTGAGTTTTTAACGCAATCCTTTGTTTTTATAGTTATACATTTGAGGCAAACTGTTTACCTCATAGTGACATTTGCCCATACGGCAAGACATACCCCAAAAATGCTGTCTAAGTTTCGACTAACTATATCCGGATGATATCTATATAGCGTCCCTGTACCTTATCAACATATTAGTCCCCAATATTAGCAAATATCTTTATAATATGTATCATATAAGGCCTTATGTAACTTTTATCTGCAAAGTTAGAAACTTCCGACTGTACATTAGATATCATTTCAGATACCCACTTGTGACCCAGTCTGTAGCGATCTTGTATTAAACCGACGGTCTTTATTTAGATATAAAATATTTAACCGTTTTCACAAGTGTTGCCAGATAATCTTATCTTATAACCCTGTAAGGTCATACTACTATAACCCATGCATAATATTTAAACATGAGTAGTGTACTTTTAAATACATATTACATACACTATATTTATAAGTAGGACTTTGATTTTTAATACCACGTTATGTCTTTAAATCGTATAACCAGTAAATTTATACTTCATTTCTTTAATAATATAAGGTCTAACTATTGTAACTAAAGCAGCCATAGATTGTTTCCATACGTTAATTCTTCACTGATTTACTGTTCCTGTTTTTACTACTGTGCATTTAAGATTAAATTTTTTATCTAAAATACGACATAACATTACGCAGTCCTCATATGTAAAACTATTAGTTGCTAATGAAATTCCTTGTTTATTATGTCTAGAGCCATCTTGCATTATTCAGTGAGCTAGCCCCAAAGGTGTTATGTATTCACCTATCCAAGAAGGAACTTTTTTTACATTAACACCGTTAAGTTGATAATAAAAAGAATCGAATATCCATACAAGAGATGTAAAGGTAAATAAACTTAGTCTATAATTAAACCTTTCAACTGCTTTGTCTGTTGTCTTATCTATAAGAGCTTCTGATTTTTTTACTAAGCTAGGTGTTATACTAGAACAGTAACCTAATTCATTAAATAATAGTGTAAGATGATGAATATAAGCAGCGTTACTAATTGCTTGTTCTATGTTAAACCTTATACTTGGTGAAACTTGTCCTTTAATTTTATCAGCTCACCAGTCCCCTAACATACCGCATATTAAGATGGATAAAACGTCTTTATTGTGAGGACCTATCCTGTGTCTAGCTTTAGTTCTAGATTTGCTAAAACGAGATATATTTGTATTTATTTGTTTAGAGGTATTATACGAATGTATTTTATTAACATGAAATATTAACATTCAATTTGGCCACAAATTTTTAGCCATCATTAAAATAAAGATAACTGTACCTATTGTTCAAACTAATGTTCTAGGAGCTTTATATGATCCGTAGTATAGTCCTCTACCTATATGTAGATAAACTATAAAGAAAAATGCAGATGCTGTATTTGAATGTAGATATCTTATCAGTCATCCATTGTTTACATCACGCATTATATGTTCTACTGAGTTAAATGCTTCTAAAACACTAGCGTTATAATGCATTGCTAGAGTTACTCCTGTAATTATTTGTATTACCAAACAAAAGGCTAGTAGAGAACCGAAGTTTCATAAAAAACTTATATTCGATGGTTGTGGTGAATCTATTACATAAGAATTAACCAATTTTAGCAAAGGGTGACTTTTAAATATTCTCATTTTACTTGTATATATATGTTATAGCTTTACTTTTAGAAGTAAAATAAACTACTTAGGAAATCTGGTTTTAAGTTTATTACTTGCATAAAGATCCAGAATAAAAAAAACAGCTAGTGTTACAACTAACTTAGTTAACCTAAAGTTCTAACATTTGTATGCTATGTCACAAACTATGTATATATATAATAAATAGCTATCTGAACAATAAATATAAACTTTACGGTATCGTATTAATTAAGAGATTGTATTAAGATTTTAACCTATAATGTATAATCCCCTAATACGATTAATTACTTGGTTTTATGACATAAGTATAATGGTAGTAGCGCTTAGCTTGCAGCTAAACCTGTCATACTAGCAAATGAGACCTTTCTGTTTAATCATGTTTAGCTAAGATTTTATTTCAATTTATGTTACCATATGGGTTATTTATCCCTTATCTCTGTTTTTCACAAAACAGTTCAGACTATTTCATCATTTTTATTTGCTTTCTATATAGGGCAAGGGGCTAGGGGATCTTTGTAAAATCAAAGATAAAGCTGTAATATGTCTGTACTTTGACTAAACAAATTAATTTGTTTATGTTTTTCACATCATTTTTTTTTTAGTGCTATTTAAGACACTAGTACCATCTATATATAATTAGCTGTGTTGGGCTCATAATCACGTACGACATTGAAACGTGTTAACATTAAAACATGATAACACTAATACACGGTAAGTATAATAAACTCATAAATAAGCTTACATATAAAGATATCTATAGTAAACCTACTAAAATTTAAGACTTAACTGCTACTTACTCAACCTTTTAGACCAAAAGATCCAATACGTATTCTGGATTTTAAGTTACTGTACTGCACATTAGATTTTGCATAGCCTCTTAAAAGAACTGAAGGTAAGCCTTTATAAGATGAGTCCATATTTCTTATGTTACCTATATACCTAAGTTTAAAAAGAGATCTAGCAGCTGTATTACGTCTAGTTAATCTACCCGCTACTTCAATCCTTATACCACTTGCATACTTGTATTTAATAAGCTTTATAATAGTGTTTGCCATGTATAAGGGATAATCAAAGTTAGTGATACTGTGAGGTCAGCAACTTCTAAATTGCCTTAATTTTGTTAAAAAATCATTAAAACCTATTTTCGACAGTGAAAGATCTATAATATCCTCGTTTTCTGATTCTGGATCATTTCCACCATCAAGCTGTATATTTAAAGAATCAGATATTATATACTCAATTCTTGGATTTTGTAATCTTCTTTTTCTATTATAAATTTCGTCGTATACTGCGACCCTATCCATAATAGGTAGTCTAAATCTTAGTAAAGAAGTTCTTAGTACCGTTAGCAATCTATTTTTCCTGTTTCTTAGTTTTGTAACTAAAGTTTCTGAAAAAATGCTGCTATTAAGGTGTAGATACTTTAGGTTTACTAGATTAAACTCAACTTGTTTGTTATAAACCCTTTTTACTAATTTAGTTAAGGGTGACAAGCATCTCTCTTCAAATTTAGATTTGTTGAATAAAATAGATTGTCTGAAATAAATAGAGAAAATTTCTCTACGTAAACACTTAGAAACATAATCCTTTAAATATTTTATCTCATAATTATTAAAAATTTTACCAGCTCTTTCGCTTGTCTTGCTTATATCAAGCATTTTAGAAGCAATGTTTTTATGGTTTTTAACCTTTGATATCATTATTCGGCTTTTTTTCCTAATTGTGCCTAGCTTTAAGTTAGAAGGTCAAGATCCGTTCATTTCTATTATATCCTCTTTTATGTCATAGTCCAGAAGATTATCTACATTATCTATAGAAGCTATCCTATTTATTTTGTTAAGATAATATCTTTTTTGTCTATTATAAACATATATAATAGCAGTCACCTTATCATTTGTGTGTTTTAGTTGTGGTCTACTAATTAGCATTCTGTTAGTTGATAGCCTTCTAGCTCTTAGACGTAAACGACGTGATCTTATTTTTCTTTCTAGCTTACGGTTGTATAAATTAAAATAACTTTTTACAAGTTTAAATGTAACCTTTAGGGCAGCAGGTAATAACTTAATTGTATTTATATTGTAGGTATATATACTGTTAAATCATTCTATGTGTGCCGGTGCATAATATTTAGGTTTACCTGCAGAGTTCCTGTTGGCTTTGCTAATTTCTCTTGGTTTTTCATCCTTTTCTTTGTCTATTTGTTTTTTATCTGTTCCATGTTTTTTTGATTTTTCATTAAACAAGTTTAAGGTAGGTGTTAAAGTGGTACTTTTACACCTTTTTCTAATTTTACTTACAAATCTAAGCCCCTTACTAGAATAATGTTTAACATTTGATAAGCTGAAATAAGGCGGCACAATGGATCTAGTGTTAGACTTAAACCTATCATTATAGATTAAATTTAACTTATCATGTATTTTTTTTAAATTTTTTCTTATATCCATAAAATTTATTATCTTAAATAGTGCAAAGTAAAATGCAAAACCTTGAAAATAAAATAGAAACCTACTTATATTAACTAGAATTATTATTAATGGATAGAATTGAGGAAAAAGATCCGCAAGATAAGGACATAATTCCATAAGATGAGTTAATAAATAAGGTTCACAGTCTTCTGATACACTTGAAGCTATGGAGTTAAAGCCGCCAGTATTTTGTGGATATGTTAACGGAAGTCCTGACAATGATAGATCTCATTCATTTACTATCTTACCTACTAAACACTCAGCCTCAAGGTCACTTTTCACACTTTCTTTTACGTTTAAAGCAGTCCCGCGTAAATTTGAAATAACCCTTTGGTTAGGCCTACCTTGTAACGTCTGATCTAATTCGTGGTTTTCCTGATCAGCGCTTACCCCAAAATCCACCTTAAGGTAAAATTCCTTAAGAAGGCTTTTTTCTCCATCTGAAGCAGGAATCCCCCTTTCTAGCCTATTAGCTATTGAGGGTATTCGTACGGCAGCATGAAGATCAACACTATCTTGCTCAATTGATTTCAATAATGTATTATGATGTGATCTTAATTGATCTCTTGTCATGTCTTTACAAGTGTCTTTTTCAAAACGTGGAAGGCGCATATATAATTCCCTCATTTTACTGTGCATTTTATAAAATATTAAATAGGACTTCATTAGTTGTGTAACATATATATCATAAGATATTGTCCTAAGCTTAACTTTTAAGTTTTTCTCTTATATTTATATGTTGTTTTTATATATAATATTGAATATTAAGAGATAAGAGGTTAAGTCATTTTCATTAATTTTTTAATAAAATTAATCATTATACAGGCATAGATTGTAATGTTATTATGAGCTTACACATAAAAAGTACTTAGGTTAACATATGCCCAATAGTATATAGAAAGCGTTTAAAAATGCCGAGCATGGATGGAAGGGTATTATTAGCACTACTCACCTTCTAGTCGTTGAACGTTCTCATTAAATATATCTTTAATTTTCATCTTTTTATTGTATGCAATGTCCTTTTGTATAAAGTAAAAAATAATTGATATAATGCTCTAATGAGTTTCGCTTCAAGTACACTTATATTTACTATAAGCATTTCTTGAAATTTGCCCAATGTTACCCAGTGTTTACTAAACACTGGAGGACTAACGTTAATCCCATTTGTGCACCTTTTACAAGGTGATTTGTGTAATATATATTGCGATATTACATCACTATGGTAGATTATATTATAATTTAAATTTCTTTATATAAAAAATTGTACAATAAAGAAATATCCGACATATACATAATATTACATTACTATTTAACAGTTATCATATTATATATATAACATCATACCTAACTTGTGTAATATCATAATTACTTGTTTAAACATTAAATCGTTATTATGCGAAAATGAGTTAACAAAACTAAAATTTTAACTAATATATATCTAAGTTTTTATATAATACTTTTCATCTCTACAAAAAAATTTAATTAATAACTATTTCTGTTATTTTATAGAAATCTTTCACTATTAATAGTTTCATAAGTAATACATAAAGGTTAGAAAGATATTAGGGCAAGGAAACGATAAATATTGTTTTTATATTGGAATACCGCCCACCTAGCACCAATTATAGAGCAAGGCTTTTGCTTGCTTTAAAACAGGTTTACGCGGTAAACAGTGGGTGACTACCATAATATATTACACGCTCCCTTCTGTCGAGTCATCTAAGCAAAATTCTATCCATTATAGTAATATCATATTAATGCCTGATAATATTAATGGATGGTTTATGGAAGATACGCATACCATAAGTGTAACATGGTTGTTCGCATATAGGACAACATTTTTCATTAAGAACAGTAGCTTCCACTTCTTGTTCTGCACATCTAGGACATTTTGTTCCATTCGCTGGCATTAAATATATTTCTATTACTAACATAGATAATGCCATAACGCAAATAAAGATTAAACTAAGTGAAGCTAAAGCAGCTAAATTTAGGGCAAAAGGCATACGTATTGGATCAATTATGAAATATATCAGAATTTTCTTGTTACACTAAACTATGGTCTCATTATAGGAAGATTATTTTACTATCTACGGCTAGGTAAAGGTTATATGTGTTGTTCCAAAATAATAGCGTATACTTGTAGGTATACTACTACTCTCATAGTATATTAGGGGGGCAGACCAAGAGGCTTTATTCCCTACAAGACATATAATTTTTAGGCTATAAATCATGTAGGATCCTTCTCCCCTTTCTACCTTATCACTTTAGATTTGTGCTTTTTCTTTTTGCTTTTTGCTTTTTGCAAAACAGAGGTATGCAAACAAAAATGACAAAGTTTTTATATTTACATGTTTTTTCACCTCATATTGATGATTGGGGGAAATGGGAAATGGGAAATGGGAAATGGGAAATGGGATAAGTGCAAATAAATCTATAAACACTAGTTAACAGAATACTGTTACCCCCCCCTAAGATCTATTATAGAGCGAAACTTTCGCTTTATCTAAAACGAAGACACAAGGCAAGAAGTGAGTATACTATATGTCTCTAACCATATAGCCATGCTCCTTTTTTATGTTAAAATAAGATTAAGAGGCAGAGGCGTGCATTCGCACAGCAGGTAGCATAAGTGAAACACATATCGCATGTGCTAGACTAATCTAATTAGTTGGACAAAGTCAATTACACCTAGGGCAACGCTTACCAGTAAGAACATACGTCACTTGGCCACGCTCAAAACAGCCAGAACATCTAAGTTCTGGCATCTTTTCGTCTATTTCTATTGTTAGTATAAATAACGTTAATAAACAAATAAAAACGCATATTAGAACAAGATTAGATAAATCTAATGTCATTGCGTTAAGAAAAGAAAGCAGAAATAATTGTGTAATACAGGTTGGAGGTTTGGAAGTTGGTGCTATAATTTTTGATATGTGCATCGAAATTTAATCATAGATAGGGTTAAGGGAAAACAGGATCCTACATTTATAAATAATTATTTATAACCAATAAGTAAAATTTAATTATTTATTACATTTATATTTTCTTGTAACGGTTAGAGATAGAGATAGAAAATTAAAAGTTTGTTGCTTGCGAGGCGGAGCAATTGCGGAGCAAAGTAAAACTAAGGCAAACACAAATAAAAAAGCCAGATCTATTATGTGTTACTTGGTAATAGATTAATATTTATTAAATATTTAAAGAGATTACTACTGTATCATCTTGTAACGGTTACAGATTAAAGGCTTAAAGATAAAAAGTTAGAGATTAAGGATAAACAATCTATCGCCGATAAGACCAAATAAGTAAGCCAAAAATAACTATGTGTTGTTTCGCAATAAATATAGGGTATACGCCCCACCACCGCGTAGACAATGACAACAACCATATATTTTGTCTCTTGTCTCCCTGACTCTATACCTGTGCAAATGCGCAACACAGTAAGTTATTATAACAATCATTTACTGATATGCTATGCTATAAGATAATCATATAACTTAATTATCCTTTTTATTTTCAGGGTTAATGATATTATCACAAAATGTAGTAGACTTGCCAGAACTCTTAGAAGGTAAGCAATCAACATGAGCAGCCTTTTCACAATCAGTACAAATAACCTTAACATTTACAGATTCACTAGTGACGTCGTTACCACAATAATTACAGTCGCTTACATAATCATCATATTTTTGTTGAGGTTCATGGTATCATGTATGATTCTCTTGAGTACCATGATTTACACCACCAAAGGGATCAGCTTCAAAAGAATGTTCACAGTTAGGATTTGCAGTTGCTACTTCTGATTTAACAGATCTATCAAAACCTGTACTTGGGTCAATATCACAGTCATGGTCCTGACCTGTTACAGGATTAATTTCAACGGGTTCACCACCACCATGATCGGTAGAAGATCCTTCTAGTGGGTTATTGTTATCAAAGAATAGTACATTAGGATTAAATGTTTTCACTCCATCAAAAATGTTTGAGTCTGTTAATAGTACTTTAGACTCAAACGTACCTACTTGATCAAAAAAGTTTAAAAATATTCACACAAATAGCATATAGATTATTGTAAACAAAAGTAAATGAATATCATTAGGTCCCTTGTTAAATCTATTGCTTTGAATAGGTAAACTTACAAAGGCATGAGGCTTAGGTGGACTACTTAAAACCAATAATACTAATTTAGAAATGTTAGTCATTAGATTGTGTATTTTTTTAGTTAGATTTCTAAATAAAGGTATAAAAGCAAATAAATAACCTCCATTAGTTAATGTAGATTGGCCTTCAAAAAATGAATAAAGAAGTGTTGTTACCGAATAGTGTAATCCGTCTAACACAACTGCAGGATATATACCTAAAACTAAAGTAAATAAAACCAAAGTTAACAAAATATAAAATTCACGTTTGTTAAGATCAGGTATATTTACTTTAAAAAATTTAGAATATGAGCCAGCAAAAGCTATTCTATTAAACATGTAAATAGTATAGGCTGCTGAAAAGATGATAGAAGAACTAGCTAACACACCTAATAGTGGTGATCTTACAAACGCACCATACAGTGATAGAAATTCTCCTACGAAATTTAAAGTAAGAGGCGTACCACAATTACCTAAACACAGTATAAAGAAAACAACGGAAAATAGAGGCATTATTTGGGCCATACCTCTATAATAAGTTATTAATCTAGTAGAAGATCTATCATATAATACACCTCCAGCACAAATGAACAGTCCAGAAGAAACAAAGCCGTGAGCTAAACCCAAGATTATTGCTCCTTCTATACCTTGTATTATGTTACTAAATACACTCATAAGATACACTGCAGCATGAGAAACAGATGAGTAAGCAATAAGCTCTTTAACATCTATAGTTCTTAATGTACTTATACTGGCATAAATAATGGTTATAACACCAATTACATAAACTAAAAAAGTGTAATTTATATAGACTTTTGGTAATAGAGGTAAAATTAGTCGAAGTATTCCATATAAACTTAGTTTTAACACAATTGCCGCCAATATAATACTACCGCTTAAAGGCGATTCTACATGAGCCTTTAATAATCAAGTATTTAAAAATATTATAGGCGTTTTAACCGCAAAAGCTATGAATATTCCACAAAATAAAAAGATTTGTGTATAATAGTCAAAATTTATTTTATATAGTGCATCAAAATCTGTAATACCTGTAATGGAGGACATGCTAATGATAGATAATAATAAAAATAAAGAGCCTATAAATGTGTAGAGAAATAAGTAAAAACTTGCTCTCACTCTATTGCTTGAACCAAATGATCCAATCAAGATAAAAAGAGGAGGTAAAATACTCTCAAAAAAGATGTAATATAATAAGATATCAAGTACTAAAAATACTGATAACAACAGTACTTCTAATAGTAAAATAGCTATAAGAAACAGTTTTAGGTTTTCTGATATTGATTTTCAGTTTGATAATAATGAAATAGGTATTATTATAGTTGTTAATAAAACAAAGTATATGGATAAACCATCTATACCTAGATATAAATTAAAAGAGTTTATTTCATAATACTCTTGCACAAACTGAAATTGATTACTACTTAAATCAAAAAAAGCAAAAATTATCAAAGAAACTAATAAAGTTAGCACTGATGTTTTTAATGCAGTAGCTTTAACACGATTGTTACCTAAATCCAGTAAGTATATATTAGTAGTTAGAGCGTTCACGTTAGCAGTTAAAGCACTCATGTCAGGGTCAGATGAAGATTTTTTTTCGATTAAAGCACTCATGTCATGATCACTTGAAGGTTTATTAGTGATTAAATCACCCTCATAATTATTACGTGAAGGTTTATCAACAATTAAAGCACCCTTGTCTTGCTCAGATAAAGGAGTATTATAGTACATTTTTGTAGATATAATAAGTATACCAATTAGTGGTATTGATAATAATAAAAGGATTAACATAGTATTTTCATATTAAGTAAAGATTTACCACAGGATCTCTTATTTACATAAAAAATCTTTAGTAAAAACATATAATGTCTAATCTAGATAAATATTTACTATACGTTAAAAGGTCAAATATAAAAAAAAATAAACCAATATTTTAATACTATTTAAATATAAGTCTTTTTATATGTATTGTTATAGTTACTTTTATTTACATACTTATTATGTAAATTATTTGTATTTCAGGATGATAAATGCGATTATGAAATAGGGGTTACGTTAGTAGATAAAAGCAATTTAGTGCCATAAATGATATATGCTTATAATTTAATATAAATTATACATCTAAAAATAAACAATTTATCAGTTATTACATGTTATAATTTATCTGTTATAGATAAACAAGCTATGCTAGGATAAAAACAATAAATATTGTTTTTATCTTGGAATACCGCCCTAATATCTATCATATAGCGAATATTTAGCTTGCTTTAAAATAAATATACGCGATATCCGGTAAGTGACCACCATATATTACACTTTTCCCTTGACTTTCCCCTTCATAACTGAACTAAAAAAAGTAAACCTATGTAACGCTAGTGTATAAGACATATTGCTTTCCGTTTACAGTAAAAACTCGCTAGATGGTTATACATAAGTATTACTCAAGTTCTACCTTCTTTCCCCCCCCCCCTTGTTACATAGGATAAAGGGGATTATCTTAAAGGTTAAGCTTGTTTTGGTATTTATTCAGTGTTTATATATAATCCTGTATGGCAAGTAATTAAATCTTACCTCCATTACACGAATAATTTATACAATCTTTATATTTATACTAATATTATCACTCTTACTTCTACAGCGTATAATTTATATTGATATACCGCTACCACTTTTATAGTATATTAAGCTATATAATTTATATTTATATACTACTATTATAGTATATTAGTTAATTTATTAAGTTATAAAATTATAAAATTATAGCTAATGATTATATTAGGCAAGATATCAAGGGGCTTTATGCCCTACATAAGATACGTAAGATACATGACATATTGCAATTTTATACGGTATAAGGCAACATACTATGTCTTATAAAGGCAAACGATATGCTATCCAGACCCACTTGGTTCCAAAACACAAAGAGTGATAAATAACAATAGGTGATAATTAGAGTTAAACAGTAATGACCGGCAGTCCATACCATTTTGCTCCAAATAATTACCCCTTTTTGTCCAATCATTAAAGGCCATACGAGATGTTACGACTTTTAGACGCTAACCCAAGATCTAAAGTATGAGCACAGGTTGCCAATCGCTTTACCTCTGTAAGGTAAGCTAAGATCATAAATAGTTACATTGTCTCAAACTTTCATCAATCAAAAGCCTTTGTTATACCTTGCCAATTACAAAAATTTCTCAGCCTAATTTGTCATCCAGTATTTATCCTCGCCCTCTATGTCTGTATCCAAAAGCTCATCATCTTGCCTAGCCATCCTGATGACACAAATCGGTCTTCTGATTGTAGTCCTCTAGGCAATAGCAGAGGAAATGGCTATTGATTTGAGTATAGTAACCATCGGGTAAAGCATTAGGTAAAAATCTCAAATTAAAAGCTTGTTGCTTGCGAGGCATGGTATTGCGGAGCAAAGTAAAAACTAAGGCAAACACAAATAAAAAAGCCATACATATTATATGTTGCTTCGTAATAGATTATTTACGTAGTATGTAACAACGTATATCTGAGTAAAACAGTTACAAATAAAACAGCAACCTTAAAACATAGATATACTAATATATTGTTAGCTAATTAAAACATTGGGGCACAAATCAAGGGGCTTTCTTCCCTACATGACATGTCATTTTTACGCTAGAAGTCATGTAATATCCTTCTCCCCTTTGTACCTTATGACTGTATATTTGTGCAAAATAAAGATATGCAAACAAAAAAGGCAAGGCTCCTATATTTCTAGATCATATTAAGGTATAAGGAATGGGATAAATGCAAATAAAGATATAAACACTAGTTAACAAAAAACTGTCCCCCAAGACTACTCATGCGCTCAGTAGGTAGTTTAAGCGAAATACATAAATCATGTGCTAGACTAGTATAATTGGTTGGGCATGGTCAATTACATACAGAACAGCGCTTACCTGTAAAAACATAAAGAACTGTGCCATTTTAAAAACAGTTAGTACACCTAACTCACCACCTCAAATATCACGAGGTGTACTAGGACTATCCGTGGGGGTTGTACTAGAAGATGTAGAAGATGTAGAAGGTTGTACAACTACACCGTCAAGTTCAACAGGAGGGTCATGTGGAATAAAATGGGGTTTAGTTTCGTAATTAACTGGGGGAGGATTAGGAGAATCTAACCGTACATTATTATAGCCATAACTATCTATTTCAACAGGAACATTGGCGTAAAGGGAGGGATCATAAGCCGGATTAGGCATACATAAGAGAGGAGAATCCAAGCAAAGATGTAAAAAGTTAAAAAATAAAAGAGAAAAAGAAAATTTAACAAATAAGTAAATAATAGGATGACGAGATTGTAAAACATGAAGCTTGACAAGAAAAGGTAAAAGGTAAAAGATAATAGTAAAGATATAACGATAAAGAAAAGTAAACATAAGATATAAAAAGATAAAATAAAATAAGTAAACACAATACTAGAATATTTGTTGCATGCTGTATCTGTTTCTGTTTCTGTTTCTGTTTCTGTTTCTGTATCTGTTTCTGTATCTGTTTCTGTTTCTGTTTCGATGAAAATGAAAATGAAAATGAAAATGAAAATGAAAATGAAAATGAAAACGCAGTGCATGAAACAAAAGGCTCTAAATAAATAACTTAGATCATATTGGTGTTTATTATTATCGCATTATTAGCATGTACAACAGAATATATGCTATTAATAAAGATTATAACATAATATAGTAATTTAATCATATTTATAAGGTTCTATGTGTGATATACGTATTATATCTTACAGCCGTGTGCCATATTAATTATTATAGATAAAAAGAATATTAACAGTTAAGATGGAACTAGGCATAAAAGCAGCTATTGCTAAATGAAACGCTATTTTTGCTATTTTTTATATGTAAGTATGCCATAGTAGAAATATAAATAAAAAAAAAATAGATTGACACAGAGTATATAAACAAGGCCAGTTTTGTGGGCTTTATGTCCAGATATGATATGCTAATTATGCTGATAATTTTAATTATGTTAATTATACTATAAAATATGTGGGACCCTTCTCCCTCACACATCTTATCGCTTTTGTTTACTTTCTTAATTACTTTTTAACTGCTTTTTCTGCTTAGAAAATAACAGAAAATGATAAGCTATGTATTTCCATTTACATGGGATAAGTAGGTATAAATATATAAACCTACAAGTTAACAGGAGACTGTGCTTTCATCGGTAATTTATCGATTATAATAAAACATAAGTTAAAACTAGAAATACTGAAAATGTTATAAAAAATTAAGAAGTAACGGTTAGGCACAAAGGCAACAGTTGAGCGTAAAAAAAATACAATGATACCTATAAAACATAACTATGTATTATTATCTAACAGAAATAATTGATAGTAATGTCTGACAGCCAGAAACTCATGTAAAAACTTTCAGTACTCTGATGTTTTAGAAGGACGGTGATCTCGATCAGTCATTACTTCTTTTAATATGCGCATCATACTTTCACACACTTCTCTTTGTTCTTGTTTAGAACCAGTTCTAGTCATGATATTTATCATTGTATCGTGGCTATAATTTAATGAGTTTATTTGTGAATCAGACATCGAGTCTGTATGGCGCGCGGCTCACTCCTCACTAGCGCAGTTAATATCTTCTTGAGTGTATTTTTCACGTAGATCTCATCAAAAATTGGTCCTAGCGGCCATCATTGGTTCACCTTTTGTTGGTGGTATAGTAAATGGAGCTAAGTAGTTAGGGTCATTCTCAATTGTTACATTTAATAAATTGAGAATTACGTATGAACGGTTAGCTCCAATATAACCTCAACCCTGGCCTCTCCCGAGCGCGTGGTTAGGGTATTTAGACTCTAATCCTGCCTTAGTTAACCTATCTGTAAGAACAGCACTATGAAGTTGATGTCCAGGAACAGGTACGTCTGGATCAGAGCTAGGTATTGGGCTTGTTCTTAACCATTTATCCTCTTCCCTAGATGTTTCTGGTAATTGAAAAGTACCTTCCTTACTTGCGCTTGGGCTAGTACCTCTTAAGGGCCTACCAACGCTACCTGACTTTTGGCTAGACGGAACAATAGCTTTTGAACTTTGTGAACCGTTTTCCGCTTGTGGGTTCATATGTAACACAGTCATATTAATAAGCTCTTGCTTACCGAAAAGCTTTTCAATAAAATTAGGTAAGTAAGAGGTATGACTTATAATCAATATAACAGCTGCTATAGAGGAGAAAAAATAAAAAATGGCAGCTAAAACAGTACCTACTAAAACTCATGTTACAAAATCTTTAAACTTAAACGCATAGCTGCTAGTTCAACAAACAGTATTTAGATGCACAATAGCAAAGACTACGCCCGCTCATTGTAATGCAACATATGGATGCAAATTCATCACTGCTACAAAAAAAACAACGAAATATTTTAACGTTAGAGACATGTATATAGAAGTTAAAATAAATCATTTTCTATCTAACATGTTTCTTAGTATAATATATCTGTCATTTCATAAAATAGAGAAAATTACTTTTTTATTATATCATATAAAAACAACTTTTCATATAAACGTATGCATAATATTATATAATTTTCTTAACAATGGTAATATAGATACTGACTGAACAGGTAAGCTAACAAAAGCATGAGGCTTAGGTGGGCTACTTAGTCCTCATTCTAAAGAACCGAATACTCTAGTTGAATAAGTTTGTAAGAGATCATAGTAAAACTCTGGTATCATTCAGGGATATCTAGATACACCCTTACCTTCCACTAATTGTACATATAATATGTGCAAGAATAATCAAGTAGCTATTACACTAATCAATGATCCAAAACTACTAACCATATTTCAGCCTGCAAAGGCATCAGGATAATCACTTATTCTTCTTGGCATTCCTTGTAAACCTAAGAAGTGTTGAGGGAAAAATGTAACATTACAAAAACTATGATAAGCTTATTATCATATAAAGGTGGACTATATCTTAAGCTATACAAGTAATTTCTGTATAACTTTTCTTTCATGTAGTCTCTGAGGATCCTACTAAGATAATCTAATGATATCCGTTGGTTTCCTGCTGATTGTCTAGATGAACTTAAGATTTTTACTTATTTCTTCTGAAAGAAAGGTTAAGTACTTAAGCCTTATGAGAGTTCCCAGCATATAGAAAGATTGGGAGGAGCTAATGCGTTTTATTTTTGACGGATGCTTAGCGGGCAATAGATTGTATAATTCACAATTCTCCATTTAAATCTATTCACTCTTCGGTGTTTATACTTTTTTTTATAAGTGTTCATCTAACTCTAAAATGTTGTCTAGCTCCATTAATGGATGGAAAGATTAATTCTCCACCATTCCGGTTATAACAGAAAACAGATTTACCACCTATACCATACTGTAGAGAAAGTTTACCTTTTAATCCTTTAGAAGGATCACTATGAGTAAGGTAAAATTGTTTAATGGCCTGAGCAATAGCTTTTCTTGTTTCAGGAGAACTAACAGTACCATATTTGGGGTGGCTTTCTTTTTTGAAAAGCTCTTTTAGTTTCCTAATGGTATCAATAGAATGACGAAAACCAAATGAACTACCTGCAACTTTTAAGACATTATATCTAGGTTTATAATAATCCATTCATTTTTGTTCTAAATCCGAACAAACTATTACATCTGAAGCACAAATTTCTAATATAGCAAGAGAAAAATTTTTTAATTTATACTTTCTCATTGCTCTAGCTAATACTATATTTGTAACCTTTTCAGAGTTTGCAAGGTAAAAATGAGAAGTCATTGTTCTAGATAAAGCAATACTAGTTCCGACGTATAAATCCTTACTTGTATTGTTTATAAATAAGTATACTCCAGACTTTCCTCTTAAAGCTTTATAAATAGCTGTTTTACTCTCCTTAACATTATGAAAAAACATAATGAAACTGCCGGGTAATAAGGAGGAATGAAGTGAACCAACACTAGCAGGAAAATCATTATTAAATATATTTCCTATTGCAAAACATGCCGTATTGTTTGTTTTTACTTTTTTACTTTGCTCCGCAAAGCCATGCCTCGCAAACAACAAACTTTTGTGTCAAAAAACATTTTTCCCTTTGCCTTAACTCCTATAAATAATATTCAGAAATGTATTTTAGCTAATGACCTATTGTATTCCATACCTAATATCTTAGGTATTCAGAAATATCATGCACTGTATAGGGCAAACACGGCACCCATACTTAATACGTAGTGAAAATGAGCTACGACGTAATACGTCTGTTTTTGTATATATATATATCTAGAGCAAAAATAAAACTTTATGCAGCATTTAGAAGAAAATCTCTAAATGTCCTAGTGTTACCTTGTCTTCATCATGGGGGTTGATTGGCATTACCTGCTTGACCTTGCATTATGTTATTGTATACACCTGGATGATGGTGGAATAAGAAAGTTAATATAAGTTGTTCTTGATTAGGAGAAAAAACAAAACGGCTTAAACTAGAAAGACCCAAAACCGCTTGCCTATCCAAGGACCTAGCAACGTTACCTAATAATGGTTGATTTGTAACAGGGCTGTATTGACCATTTTGTCCGTTTGGGTCTGCCGAATTTATAGGACCGTTAGTTTGATTAGCCCTTAAATTGGCACCAGGTTGATTTGCTCCACCTCCACCTCCACCTACTCCAGTATCATTCATTTTCATAAAAATGTTACCATTTAAATGAGATAAGAACTCACGTACGAGGTGTGTATCCACTCATGAAACCATAAAAGCTAATAGAAATTGGATTATACATATCTGTGAACACGTTTACTTGTAAATATGTTAATATAATATATCTACCAAGCAAACCTGTACTAAATATGATAAAAGAACTATATAAAAATTTTTTACTAAAAATTATATTTAGTCATTTTTTTATAAAAAGTAAAAATCTGTTAGGCTTTTTAGGTGGTAATGCGTATAAACGATTATCTTTATTAATACACTTTATAACAGTGTTTCTACTATAAAGCGTTAGTAATAATAAACAAGAAAACAGCATAACGTATAAATATGTAAAATCTATACATATATATAGAAAACTACCCTTTTAGTATGTTTCATTTAAACTAATACTAGTTTAAAACCTACGCTCATAAATAGGTTTTTTAAATGAAACAATTTATGAGGGAACTGGACTAAATCTTTATTAATTTTAAATCTTATATTTATTTTAATAAGGAAATTAAAATTAAATACACTGCGTATAGTCTCTACAGATCCTTATATATATATATATATATATAAAAATCCACGGTATAGCCTACAATAATGTCGTATTATATTAGCATAAAAATATTTATTATAAATTCCACCGTTCGCTATATATCGTTTAAATATATATAACGGATTAAGCATTCATTTAATAAAAGGGTATACTAAATGAATATTTAATCAAGCAATGTGACAACACAACACATGTATTAAAAGTAAAAATAGTTTTTACTTACATTTTCTAGCATAAGATAGGCAAAAATTGTTTACAGTAACTCTAAACATTATGGTAATTATAAAACTTTAAGTAAGATATTTGTTTGTAACCTAACAGAGGATATTTTTTAAAATGCTCAAATAGAAGTAATCTAGATTCAGCGTTATAAAGAGATAAACGATAGTATTGAAAATTACCGTTAGCTTTAGGTTTATCTATACAGATCTGATTGTTACTTTTGAAATACAATTTTATTCAACTTAAAATATGCAACTCATCATTTTGCCCTATAGTAAATTTAGACCCTCTTAAATTACCTTTTTGATTAAAGGCTAAATTAAAATTACCTTCTGCTTCTATAAACCCGGTTAACCAGGGAGCAAAATATGGAGGTAATACACTTATACTTTCAAAGTGCTGCAAATAAACTTTTTTATTTTCGTATTTATTGTTTCTATTAACTAAAAAATTTTCAATATCTTTTACTAATAAACAGTCTTTAGCAAATTGTAATTGGCATTGTTTTCTAGCGGTTAATAAAGGATATTTAGCTAAAATAACAAAAACTTTAGCTAAATCATTTTTATTACTAGCTATTCATGTAACATATCTTGTTTTTCTTTCGATTACTACTCTGCCCCCTATAACTTCTTTTATTTTATTTAACATGTTAACGTTTTCAACTGTATTGTTTAAAGAAATTACTATTCGTATAATTATACTATTTGATTTATTAGAATTTAAATTACTTGTAATAGTACCGTCTCCTTCTAGTAAGCCTACAAAAAATTGCTCTGTGTATGTCTTATCCTGTACAGTTAAATGTTCAGAGTTACTTGGTAAAATTAAATTTGAATCTTTGCTTTGTTTAGTTTCCTTTACTATTTTACTCTTAATAAGTTTATCGTGGAATGCTATATCAAGGGATGCGTTCGCTAAAACGACACCACTTACGAATAAAAATTAATTAATCTTTTAGTCTTTCATAACTAAATATATATTTACTACATATACCACCAACACGGGCATATTTTTTTATAATACTATGGTTTATGTTAAATGCTCTTTCAGCATATTTTACCCCTTCATACCTACAAAGAAATTTTTTATTTGTATCGTACACAAATATTGCTTTTTTAACGTGACTTTGGCTGTTAATCTTTAATATTAAATCGTCACATTGTTTCCAAGATCAACCAAATATTGAAGGTGTGTCCGTTAAATTATAAGGTATATTATTCAAATACCATTCACCTCTAAATATTGTTTGTTGTTTGATAACACTGACTAACGTGGCATGATTTGATTTAATTAATTTAGCTAAAGTTAAAACCGAAGGAAATATAACTAACAATTCTTTAAATGAATTATAAACATAAACAGGATAAGCTGAATTGGCTTCAATCATTCTTATTTTGCTCTCAATAGAATGACTTTTATTATAAAAAGGATTATTTTCACCTGTTAAAGCTTTTGCTATTAAAGCCTTAGTTTTATCAGAATGTATTCTATTGCTAGCTAATAAAGATAAAAGCTTTTTAGTTTCTTCTGTATGTTTGTAACCTAAAGAAGAATAAGCTTGTTTCAATACGTTATAATAAGGTATTCTAAGTGTTATATAGAAAGTTTCTCTAATAGCTAAAGACTCGGCTTCAAGATATTCTAAAATTAAAAGAGTAAAGTTTGACTGCTCATATTTAAGTAAAGCCTTTGTAATTGGCATGTTAATATTTTGTTTACTTTTTAAAAAAGTATTATTAAGATAACTCCTCATTCTAGATGCTAAATTTACAGAACTTCCTACATAAGCATGACCATTTATATTGTTTATTAAACAGTAAACGCCAGATTTATTTTTTTGATCTTTAAGTATTTGAACTCTGTCTTGTTTTAAGCTATTATATACTTTTTCAGGTTTTAAATTTTTTGTATTATGCCATGAACCATAATTACTAATAAAGCTAGAATAAGACCGAGTTCTAGTATAGTTTAAGTTATAAATATATAAAGAAATTAATGAATGTTTTATTACACGGACTAAATCTTCTCATAATAAGGCATGAGTACTACGTATAGCCTCTGAGGTTCCTACTAAGGTACTTTTACTAAAAAAAATAATCCGTTGGTTACCTGCTGGTTCTTCAAAATTATCCATTTTTACTGAAATTAATAAATAAAATACGAGTAGCATAATTGTCAGAAGTTTCCAGCATATAGTAGTATTTAAAGGGAGGGCCAAGTGGATTGATAACCCTCCAACTGTGAACATAAACACAAAGCCTAATGCAAAAAGCATAAAAGGTGTTAATAGGAATGATCCTCCATAACATGTAGCTAATCAACTGAATATTTTAATTCCAGTAGGAACAGCTATAATTAAAGTGGCGGCTGTGAAATATGCTCTAGTGTCAACATCTAAACCGACACTATACATGTGATGGCTTCACACAACGAAACCAAGCACACCTATAGACATCATGGCATACACCATACCAAGATAACCGAACACGCTTTTATTAGAAGCGGCTGAGATTGTTGTACTGATTACACCGAAACCTGGTATAATTAAGATATAAACCTCGGGATGACCAAAAAATCCATTTTCTAAAGTTTAATTTGCCATTAGCTATAATGTTATCGTATTAAACCAAGGTATTGGTAACTAATGTTCCAATATTGCGCATAACAAATATTTGTTATGTAGAAAACCGACTGTACATTAAGCATCATTGCAGACACCCACCAGTGAACCAGTCTGTAGCGGTCAATTAAATAACCGACGGTCTTTAAACGAGAAATTTATTAACCGTTAACACTAGTATCGCTAATGTTTAACGACAGATAATAAAATATATATATCTACTGACTTTTTATTACTTATAAAGCCAACTTACAATATTTATATGATTGTTGGCTTAGATCTAAATGTTAAAACACCCCACAATATCGTGATTATGCTTTAACTTAACAGTTGCAAGTAGTAATAAACATTAACTAAGTCTATGGTAGGTCGTATAAACGATCTTTGTTCATTTGGATCTTATATCTTTTTACATCTGTCCTAAAAACTTCATAACTTAAAATTGTATACGTTAGACCATGACTTTTTTTCCCATGTTAAATTTATAGAATATTAGATTTATTTATCATTTTGGCTTTTTCAACCATAACTAACCTTTTTGCAGGATAAAGGTGGTGTTTTGCTTTTAGATCCTTGTATATTTGTTTTAACAAGGTATAAGAAACAGATTTTTTACTTAATAAAGTATGTTTATCAAAATAGGGAAAGATATTAGCACAAGATTTGACACCGGCTATTCCATATTCATAGACATCTTTTACATAATGATTAGAAACTATGCCCCCATCAAATAGTTTAACTAGTTGTTTTAATATAATTACATTGCTTTCCCCTTTTTGGGCTACACTGTAGTTAAAACTAAAACTTTTTTTTTATTTTTTTCTCACTAATTTAAGAGGTAAAACAACCTTCTGCGTCTGTAAAACCTGCTAATCAAGTGTTATTCAAACAGGCTAAAATTAAATTATTAATTGATAGTATAGGCTCTAATCTAACATTTCCTTTACTAGCTCATACATTAAAACCTGCAATAAGTTTTTCTAGTTTTATTCGTCTAGTAGGTAACACGGTGTTTCCGTTAAAAATACTAATTATAATTTATATTTCTTTCTTGCTTTGTGTAACATATCTGCTAGTTTTTATAGACTGCGAAATAACTTTACCAAATACTAATGTTTATTTTATAAAGTAGAAAACCCCTATACCTGTAGTTGTTTGTGTGATCATGAAAGCTAAATCTCCCCTATTATTTACCACAAAAGAACCTTCACCCTCTGTAAATCCTCTGTAAATCCTATTAATCATGTAAAAAATTAATTTGATGCTGGTGTTTTGTTATAAGGTAAATAAACTTTATATTTTTCATAAAATAAATAATAATTAAATTCATTATTATTGCTTGCGTAGCAGTGCATGAAACAATAGCTAATAAATAATTTAAATATAAGGAATAATAAGATAAACGATATACCTATAAATTTATATTTTGAGAAAAGATGTTGGTATAATATAGGGTCACCTCCACCTGCTGCTTCGAAAAAAGATGTATTAAAATTTCTATCAGTTAATATCATTGTAATTCCACCAGCCAAAACTGGTAAAGATAACAATAATAGAACCGCCGTGATAACAACAGCTCACCCAAATAAAGCTAGTTTATGTAGTCTAATACCTGGGCTTCTCATATTTAATATTGTTGTTATGACACTAGAAATAGTTAATTAATTTAATTAACTAATACTATAATGGACTATATCTTCAGCGTATATTTAGATACGGTGTCTAACGTGTAGTCTCTGAGGATCCTACTGAAGTATACATACTCGTTGGTTTCCTGCTGATTGAGCATAGCCTATAAGATTTTAACTTTTAAAAGTACCTATAGACACTCAACTATTCCAGCATATAGTTAGAATTTTTATATGAACCCCATTAGTAAATATTTTTTTTTACACGAATTTGCAAAAATATCCGTGATAGTTTTTACCTGAATTAATATATTTAATTAATGTTGTTTCATTAGCGGGTAAACCCTTGTATCTCAAATATTTTATACATTTACCTAAACTGGCTAACATTCTAGTGTTGTTTGTATTATTAGCATCTGTTAATACAACAGCTTTAGCTAAACTTAAAGGTTTATTTATATTAAATTTTATTCTATCTTTTCCCAGCATTGAAGATAAATCTCAATTATTTAGATCTTTAACTTTAGCCGTTAAAACAGGTTGTCTTGAAAAAATATATTTACCTAAATAATATGTAGCATTGTTTAAATGTTTAGTAAATGTTGTATGATGAATACTAAATTTTCTAATAAAATCAATTTGTTGCGTAGAACTGTAATATAATATGGACATGTCTCTATTATACATATATAAACTTTTTGCATTTGACCCACTAGGCTTATTTGCAACTTTAATAGTATTTAAAGTATAATTAGGATCTAATAAATAATATTGCTCTAATACTATTTCTCAACCTTTTCTGTAATTACCAAGAAAGGGAAACACATGTAAAGAAAAGTTTTTTAACTTTTCTTTTTTTAATAAAGGAATCAGTAATCCACTTTCTCTATGTGTAAGATTGATATAACCGTTTAATCTTAATGCTAACTCACCAGATGAACCTACATATTTTCTACCTGAGCTTAGGTGCGTAAAAATATATATACCTGGAATCCTCTCTTTAGCATGAGGTATACCAAGTTTATCTTTAAGAATTTGCTTAGTTATATTTTTATTTTTTAAATCCATTAATACAAAACTAGGTGTATTAAGTAAATACTTTAGTTCTTGATCAGTTATTGTAATATTACAATAAGCTAACACATCATTAATTATACTGGCAGTTACAGGTTTACCACTACTAAGTTGGTCAAATGCTATAACATGGCTATGACTATTGGGACCAGTTCTACCTAAAATATTGTTTCATTTATTATCAAACCTAGGCTTTTTATTAGGTAAATTTTTATTAATAATCGATTCAGGTTTAATAGGACTAAAATAACACTTTTTAAATTTTAATCCAAAGCTTGTTGAGTTTTTTAAACTCTTAAAAACAAATATGAGTCAAGTTAAGTTCATAGCCCCCAGTAAGCTACTTATACCTGATAGGTGTAAAGCGAAAATGGCTAGATCTACGCTAGGTCCACTATGACTTTGTATTCCAGAAAGGGGTGGATAGCAATTGTGTTGGTAACTTCATTTATTCATGTTTTTGGTTACCCAGAATAAAAATAAAAAACTATCGTTACACTCAATAGATTACTCTATTGTTCGGACTATACCTTCATCTTAATATTATTATACATTTATTTGAATTGAAACATCTTTTTACATAACCTCTAATAGGTTTTTTTTGAGTTTTCTCACCATATCTCTTATTTTATGTAATTTATCATAATCACCTTTATTTCTATTATAAGATCTAGCTCATATTCTATATTCCAAAGATTTTACTCCCTTCATTGTATCCTTAAAATAAATAACTATGTATTCAACAGCTCTAGAATTGGTTGTGTCTAAGATATAATTGTTATACATCTCTTTAGATCTAACAGAATTAGATATATGGAGTATTAAACCTATCGCTTGTAAAACTATTTCATCTAATTTTTGAGTAATACCAAAGCCGTGTACTATTCTATTAGAATCTTTGCTAGTTAAGTAGAAACTGCCTTCTGCCTCAACAAAACCCACCCATCAAGCTTTACTCATTACACTATTAATAGAATTTACATCTTTTAAGGGTAAAGAAGTCTCATTTAAAGCAGGTGATTTGTAGTTATGCGACAGCTTCGAATCTTTTAAATTTAAAAGTTAAATATCTTTTTATTGTTTAGTTAAACTAAGATTATTTAGTACATAAAGAGCCTTTTTAAATATTAAATAATAAAAATACTTAGAGGTTAAAAGAGGATATTTATCAAAAATAGGTAGTATAATTGTTTCTATGGTTTTTCTGTCTCTTATAAAAAATTGCCCTTTGGTATTGTCCTTAGTAACTGAACCTGCGCCTAATTGTTTTTTAATGTAATATAACACTCTTAGGTTATACCTAGATTGAGCCAATTTATAAGACAACCCCCATTTGTTACCCTGATGTGTGATAGAAAAATTACCACCCCCATCAGTAAAACCAACTAATCATTGTTCAAATCAAATATTGTTTTTGTTATTAAGATGCTCTCCGTTTAGTCTCTGATGAGTAGTAAATAAACGTTTACTTTCTACTCAGGCGTATTGTCTCCTTGAAATACACATTTTTACGTACGCATTAGTTAGTATAATATAAACTAAATTTAAGCATGAGTAGTGTATGACGTGTAATCCAAACATGATGTAAGTTACTGGAAGATGTTCACGCATCGAGAAGAGTTTCATATTTTTTATGTCACCATAAAAAAACTCCCAATTTACCTTAAGAGTTCAACCTGTACCCGCACCATTTTCTATACCACTAGCAAATAGAAATAAAGTTATACTAGGTACTAGTAATCAAAAACTAATGTTATTTAACCTAGGAAATGCCATATCTGGACCACCCACCAATAATGGTAATAAGAAATTACCAAAACCTCCTATCATAGCTGGCATTACCATAAAAAATATCATAACTATAGCATGAGCAGTTATAATACTATTATATAACTGGTTATCTGCTATATATTGAACTCCTGGTCCAGAAAGCTCTAATCTTATTAACACGGAAAAGGCTGTACCTACTAGACCGGCTAGTAAAGCAAAGATAAGATATAAAGTACCTATATCTTTAGCATTTGATGATAAAAATCATCTTTCTAATCACAAAGATATATCACTTAAGTTTTTATTTAATGTTTTTTTATTTTTATCTTTTAAAAACTCATAACAAGTTTTGGCATCTTTTAGAGAAATAATTTGTTTAACAAACTTAGCAGGCTGCTGAGCAGGCTGATCAGTATCAGCAGGCTCAGCAGGCAAATCAGAAAGGATAAGAAAAAAAGGCCAAACCTGTTACGTGAAAACGTACACGTGTATGGCACCTTCTTAGATTGTATCAATAAATATGCATTTCACAAAAGAGCACTACTATATATTATTAATTTATACTATACTCTTTTTGAAACAAAATGTAGCTATAGAAATAATATATATGTATTTTTTTTATTAGATACTTAATTTTATTTGCTTTCTATTATTATATAAAAAAAATAAAAGGCAAAAACAAAGAAATTAGAATCGTTACCAGACATTCCAACTTTAATCTAAATATTATAAGTAATGTGCTCTACCATTAACATAATAAAAAGTAGGGATAAATTGTTAAATTTCTCTTACTTACGTTCACAACATATATGCTTAATTATCTATTCATGTAAAGCTATAATGAAAAAAGCAAGTAAGCTTTACTATAGGCTATTAAGTCTTACAAAGCAGTTAAATACCTACTATATCTTATAAAATTGTCTTTTAAATATTGAATAAGACTTACCTGGGATCAAATATAATCTCCCAAAGCTAGCCTATCATAAAAGCTTTTCCCTTAACATTAAATTTAACATGATGAAGCGTAAAGTTTAGTTAAGGCTGACTTATACCGTAGTAAGATACTAAATATCGTACTTTTAGCATAACATATTAGAGTTTTAACTATTATTTAGCCTAAGCCGTCCGATTTTTCATGTTTTTCTACAGTTATATCACCTTTATTTTACGTAATGAGCATTTTCCAAGTAATTAAATGGTATATCATAATTAAATTAACGACTTTATAGTTGAGCATATCTAGCGTTAATAAATTTTCCGCTTAAAGGCTTTATAGATAATGCCAAAAAGTAAATAGAAAGAGGTTTACTTGTTTAATTTAGGAATGCCATACTTATCAAACGTAGAAATTTTAAGGCAAGGTATATAAATGTATTATTTAACCGTTATTCTAATGCTGTTAATAAAGCGAATGTTATTAAAATAAGTAGGCTAGTATCTACAAATGATATATAAGGTATTAATATGTATGATATTAAACCGATTAATATGTATAAGGCATAAGAGGTAATTACACCAGTATCTAATTTACTTAAACTGCTACTTAAGTTAAGCAATCCTTTTTCTAAACCGTATGGTCCTAACAGTTCAATTGAGCCTTTATCTAAAACCTTTGTAGTTTGCCCTCCCAGTTTAAAAGTAAGACGAGTAATATATTTATTATATAACAATTCCACTAATAAACGCTGGTTAAAAAAGCTAAAGATATTGTAGCCTAATCTAGTAAACTTAAAGTAAATGAGTGCTTTAGGTAAAAACTCGGATACAATTAAAGAAAAAGCAACTAATGATACTGTTAACAATAAAGGTAGTAATTTAAATAGTGTAGGAACAGCAAATTCAGTTTCTAACATAATCTCATGTAAGGGATGTACAAATAGACTATTGTCGGCAAAAAAGGCAGAAGCCAATCCTATAAATATGTCTTTGCTTATATAACCAAAAAATATAGAAAAGATTGCCAAAATTATTAAAGGTAAACTCATATATATGTCGCCTTCATGTGCTTTTTTATAATTAACTAAAGGCCCATTAGCGTTGGTTAAAAAGGTTAAATATAAAACTTTAACTGAATATAAAGTGGTAAACATAGCACCTATAGTTGCAATGAAATATGCCACTATACCAGAAAAATGGAACTGTCCGTAAGCGGATTCAAGTATAAAATCCTTAGAATAGAAACCAGTCATAAAAGGAAAGGCTACTAAACTAAGAGAAGCTATTAACATAACAGAGTAAGTTAAAGGTAAAAAAGTTATTAACCCTCCATATTTCCTAAAATCCTGGTTATCTGCCACAGCATGTATTACGGCACCTGCACCTAAAAATAAGAGTCCCTTATAAAAAGCGTGATTAACTAGATGAAATAAGGCAACGTTATATGAAGAGAGACCTACCGCAATTACCATCATACCTAATTGACTCATAGTTGAATAGGCTATAACTTTTTTTATATCTTGTTGGAATAAACCAATTAAAGAACTAAACACAGTTGTAATACTTCCTATTCACAAACAAAGTATTAACACTGTTGAACTGTATTCTATAAGAGGGGATGCTCGCATTAGTAAATATACACCAGCTGTAACCATGGTGGCGGCATGTATTAATGCGGAAACAGGAGTAGGTCCTTCCATGGCAAGTGGTAACCAAACATGTAGACCTATTTGAGAACTTTTAGCCATAGCTCCTATTAATAAACAAATACCAATAATAGTAACAACATTAGCGTTCACATATGGAGCTAATGAAAAGATGGTAGAGTAATCTAAATTACCAAATGTTCATATCATAGCAAACATACCTAATGTTAAAAAGCAATCACCCACTCTGTTAGTTAAAAAAGCAGAAAGAGAGCTTTGATTAGCTGCTATTCTAGTAAATCAGAAACTTACTAATAGATAAGAACAAACTCCCACACCTTCTCAACCAACAAACATTAATAAAAAGTTATTTGCGGTTAAAAGCACAATCATCATGAAAGTGAATAAACTTAAATAACTGAAAAACCTTTGGTTATGAGGATCATGACTCATATAACCTATGGAATATACATGCACTAAAGAAGAAACTGCTAATACAGGTATTAACATAGAAACTGTTAAGGAGTCGTAATTAAATGCTCAAATAACATTAAGTGATTCTAAATCAATTCACCTAAATAATGAAAATGATACAGGTACGTTATTTATACCAACTTCAATAAAACCAATTGTTGCCATAAATGTTGTTACTATTACAGATAAACATGTAATTAATTGCGCACCGTTAACTCCAACCTTTCTACCAAAAAAGCCGGAAACTATTGAACCTAATAAGGGTAGAACGATTATGGCTAGATACATTATTTATATTCTATTGCTATACTTCCTCTTAATCTATAAAAAGCTACTAAAATTCCTAAGCCAATAGCTGATTCTGCTCCGGCTATAGATATTACGTATATAGCGTATGTTTGTCCTAATATATCATCAAAGCTAAGTGAACTTACCAATATTAAAAATGTAATAGCCAAAAGCATTATTTCTATGGAAATAAGCATTAAAATTATATTTTTTCTATTTAAAACGAATCCCAAGATTCCTATTAAAAAAAGTATTAGTGATAAATTCATTAATTTTGTATAGTATTTATAAGTGTGTGGTGTGTATTTTTTTTTTTCCTTAATAAAAGTATTTTGCTGCCTTTGGGATACTTCAGGTCCTTGTGTACTACGAGTCTATGGATTAAGTATATTACCTATATTTATTACAAGATTTATGAGTGTAAAATACGCTTTACCTTATAACGTAAAATGTAAAGCGTTACATAAAAAAAAATAAATAAAGTAAAAGCACAGATAATGTACCCTTATAAAAGAGCGAGTGATAGTTAAATTTAATGCTAAGTTAAAAGAGTACTTAGATGTTAAAACAAGATGTCTATCAGAAATAGGTAATCTAATTGCTTTTATCGTTTTTATATGTTTTATAAAAAATTGCCTTTATTAAGTTTACTGTTTTAAACGTTAATAGCACCAGTAGGGGGGTGTATTGTAGTTAGGTAAGTTAGTAGAAATATAATATGCTATACTTTTAATTAATATGAGCAAAGCATTAAAATAAAAATAACATACAACCTCGTTAAGCAACCATAAAATACCTATAATAATAAGGAAGGAGTAGCCGGAAAATAGTATAAACAGGATGAGGTGGAGTAGAAACAAACAATACATATTTAAGACAAGCAAATAACATATAAATCTTATAAGAAAAATAATTGCCAAGAGTGTTAATACATTAGGTAATAGTACTCATATATATGACAACGGTTTCATAAAATAATGTAATGTACTAAAATAGCTAAAGATTAGTTATTTGCTACATACATTACTTTTGCGTGTTACCGTTTATGGAGCTCTATTGCCTATTATAACTAGAAGAAGTGGCATAAGAGAATAAAGGCTATATAATAAGCCAACAATAGAGTTAAACAGAAATAATTTTTTACCTAAAATTTTAAAATATAGATCATAAAGATTAAGATGTTATAAAAGCGTATTGTAGCAAATATAAAAATTGAAAACAGAAAAATCATAAAAGAATAACTAAAACAATGTATGTTTATTCGTTAGTAGGATGACAAAGGTTTATAGTTATTTTTTTTTATCATTATTTACAAATAAATTTGTCTTAGCACTTGTTTAGCTAAGATAATTAGATTTATTAGTAGATAAACTAGTAGAAAGGTTGGATATTTGTTTGCTATCTATAAATAGAGATTTTTTGCCAGTCCAGAATAAAATATCATAAACGTAGCAACTAATAAGTTTAAGTTAGATAAGCAAATGGAAGTACTAACAGTCATAGCCTTAAAAAGCACAATAGCTATAATAAATAACAAGTAGAGCTTTTCCATGTATTCTCTAAAGTAAAGATATGTTAAAGAGACTAAATAATCTAAAGTAACCTTAAATACAATTATTTTATTTAAGGTTGAATAAGATCTTTTGCCTCCGTATAAACATGTATTTACATTAGCATTTACTTTACTAATAAAATTTGATTTAGATATATTAGAAATTTGTCTACTCTCTATGTATAGCGCTTTTTTACCTAATTCAAAAGCAAACCCTAGAGTTAAAGCAAGAAGAAATATTAATAGAATAGTTAAACCATATATCCCATTTGCATAAGCACTAACAAGATAAGGATAAACCAGTAGAATTTCTAAATCAAATAGTAAGAAAAGTAAAGCAAATATAAAAAAAGATATGCTAAACTGTGTTCTGTTTTGACCTAAAAATGAACTAAATCCACATTCAAACGCGCTGTTTTTTTCCATATACGGATTATGTGGCGCAAATACTAAATTAACAGCTAATAATATAAAAGCTAATAAAGGTATAAATAAGAAAAAAAATATAGTACTAGACATCTAACAATTAAACATTGTTAGTGCTAGAATCATCGTGTTATCTAGAATCATCGTGTTATGGGGCGTAAATATAAACAATAATAATACTAATGTTAAGATAGAAATAGTAATAGTTAAAGAAGATGAGAATGTTATATTATTTATTCGCGCCCGTTCGTCCAATAATGAAGCAATAGTAGTGTGTATAGCGGTATTTTCAAAGTCTTGGTTTAATTTGTACTCAAGTTCATCAAAAAATACTTGTTTAATTACACTTAGGTAATAAACGGCACTTATTACACTAGTCAATATGGCAATTAATGTTAAAAAAACAAAACCGCTATCTAAAGCAGCGGACAATACCATTTGTTTTGCAAAAAATCCTACTAGGGGTGGTATACCAACAAAAGAAAATAAAGTTATAGCCAAACTTAAAGCTAATAAGGGGTTAAGGTAAAAGTAACCTTTCAATTGACTAATAAGTTGTACAGGTGAATTATTTTTGTCTAATAAGTTTTTATATTGATCTTTTAGGGGACCTTTGTTTACAAAAGGGTATAAAGAAAACCCTATAGTAATTAATAACATAAAGGCATTTAAATTTGAAATAGAGTATTGCATCAGGTAAAAAATGAAAGCCTGAATAGATTCCAAGCTGTTAATACTTAAAGCTAAAAGCATGAAACCAAGGTGTGATATAGTACTATATGCAAACAACCTTTTTATTCTAAACTGTGTTAGACCTAACACAGTACCTATTATTAATGATAAAAAGGAACTAAACAATAAACCAGAAGTCCAGCTAAAGTTAAAAGCAAAATAGAAATTACTAGTATAATGTACCAATTCTAATAAAAAGATTAATATAGAAATTTTAGCTATTATAGCCACAAAAGTTGTGACTATAGTAGGTATAGCATCATAGACGTCAGGACTTCAGAAATGAAATGGTGCAGCAGATATTTTAAATAAAAATCCCACTGACATAATTAAAAGAGAAATGTTTAAATAAAAAGGTTTATACCAATCTAACATATTACTTGTATATTCATTTGCTATGCTAGATAAACCAGTTATCACGTAATAACCATCTAAATTTGTTGTACCAGAATTTGCGTACAATAAACTTGTACCTAAAAGTATAAAACATGAAGATAAACCACCCAATAGAAAATAGGTAAGACCTGCTGAAGTGGATAATTCAGAATTTCTGTATAGTGTACAAAGTAAATATAAACCATAACTTTGTAGTTCTATAGATAGAAAAATTGAAACTATGTCACTAGCGGACACTAAAAATGTACCCCCTAATATTATAAATAATATAATTAAAGGGTATTCAATTATCCTAAATTGTTGCCCCATTTTGTCCATAAAATTTGTTTTATCTGACATGTTAGAAAATAACAGGGCATAAAGGCTAGCATACCCTTTAATTCAAAGTTTTCTAGGGTAGAAAGCAGTTAATTGTAAAATCATAGCACTTATAAAAAATATAAAAATGTGAAAAGTCTGTGTAATAGGCGTAGCATGAAAAAGACCACCATATAAACCTATACCTTCCGCCAGAAAAGGCATATCTAGGTTTTTTAATGCGATTAGAGAAGAAGATAGCAAAATTAAGATAGTTTGTCTCGAATAAAGAATGGATTTTTCTCGTCAAGAAGTGACGGCATTAGATAATAATAAAAATAATAAAGAAAAGATAGTCATTGTTGTTGTAAGATTCAAACTTACTTGTTTAGATTAAAAAACAAAAAATGGTGACAAATGAAATAGTAAAATAGAAACTTAAGCAAATAAAGATAAAACTGGGGTATAAGTAGACCAAAACCAAATGAAAAATAAAAATAAAAATTAAATGAAAAATAAAAATTAAGTGAAAAAAAATAACCAAATGAAAAAATTTAAATAGTTATCTAAGATTCAAACTTAGACCTTAATATTAGTAATATTCTGCTCTACCATTGAGCTAATAAGCATTAAGTTAATGAGCGTTTAATTAATAAAGACACCATTTATGTCTAATAGTAAAATAAAATTATAATACTTGTTCTCTAAATATCATACCAGGTTTTGTTGTGAGGTATATTAAAAGTACAATAAAACTAAACGATAAATTCAATAATAGCTGTAGCTAATTAAACTATCTAGTATAATGAAACTAAATACGCTACAACACTCATAGTTTTTTTATTAAGATAAAAAGCAGTAGCGAAAAAATGAATGTAAAAATAAAGCACTTATAGGGTAGCCAGGAGAGAAACTCGAATTCTCATTCTTAATGCATGAAATTAATGTTCTAACCAGTTGAACTATCCTGGCATAAAAAGCTTATCTGTGTTTACAAACACTTTTATGCTAAAACTTAATACATAATGTTTCCAATAATCTTATAAAAAAATATAGGGTGGATACCCCGATTTGAACAGGGAACTCACTGTTCCACATACAGTTGCTCTACCAATTGAACTATAACCACCTATGATAAAAATTATTCGTTTTATGTGTAGCCTGATGTTATGTTGGAGTGATTCGAACACTCAATGATAAATACCAAAAATTTATGACTTGCCCTTTAGTCTACAACATAGTTAAAAATAGTATAATCAAATGTAATAAAAAACACACTTCTATGTAACATGTATGGCTTATAAGGTAAATCCGACTTGAACGGATAAGATTTAAAAATCAAATAGTCCTAAGCTATTCATGTCTACCAGTTCCATCACTACCTTTTTAGTTAAAATTAAGATCTAAGTTTTAACACAAATTTACATAGATAGGAAAATGCCCAAGATAAGATTCGAACTTATAACCTAAACATCTTCAGAGTTCCGCTCTACCAATTGAGCTTCTCAGGCTATAAAATACTGGTAGATATCTATGCAAAACATTTAAAAACTACTTTTAAGATTGGAGATATCAGGAATCGAACCCAAATTAACGATATGCAAAATAGATGTTTTACCAGTTAAACTATATCCCCTATAGAAAAGTAATTGTCATAGCTCGCTTAGATATCTATCTTCTTATTTGTTATCTCTTATCACTTATTATCTCTTATCATTGATTATATCTTATCAATTATTGATTTTATTTTTTTTTATGATAGTTATGATTAAAGTAAATAAAATTAAGGTATTACATAAATAGCACATAGTAACATGTATGCGAAAAACGACTTTAACATTTACAATTAATAAACCTTAAAATTATTCATATAATTTTTAATAGAGCTCATTTATAAACGCATTATACCACTTTCCTTCATATATTTTATCTTATTTACTAGACTAGACAATATAAGAATGATATACATGTATGTGCTATACGGCTTTTTTTTTACAAATGCAAGTTATTTGCTATTACTTGTTTTGTTATTAAAAATAATTACAAAGTATGCTTATTTATAAACGACGCATACATTCGACATAGGTAATTTGGTAGCTTTAACATCCCGTTATTGCCCCACAAATAAGATTAACACTGGTCTTGTTTAGGCTAAACCTTAGTAAATAACCTGCGCTTATAACTTAAATGTACCAGGCTAGTATCTTTATCTATTTATAACAACATTAACCAATAGACAGTCCTATATTGTAATGTTATTACGAGCTCACACATAAAAAGTACTTAGGTTAACATATGCCCAATAGTATATAGAAAGCATTTTAAAATACCAAAGATAATGATAAGTTGTAGCTAAACAAAATTAATATCCAAGAAACGACTTGAACGTTTACGGCAACTTGCCAGCGAATCTTAAGATCGCTCTGTCTACCAATTCCAGCACTCGGACTGATATACCAAAAAGTATATGTCTATTTCTAATGTTAAGGCCAGAATGATTTGAACACTCATCTAAACCGTCATGAGCAGTTGGCTTTACCATTTAAGCTATAGCCCTTTTTAACTTTTATGTGTAGACATTATATTTAAAAGCATGTTAATAGTTTCTAGCCTATATAGGTAGCGATATACTTTTAATAAAACAATCTATACCAAAAAGCTAATTGTTTTGTAGTAGTAATTATTACATTTATGTCTAAAACAAAACTTATTCTATATTCATCTATTACACTAGAAAGGAAACGCGGATAAAGGAATTGCACCCCTATAGACTGGTCATGAGCCAGCTATGTTACTATTACATCAATCCGCATGTATATGTATAGACATATATATGTATAGATATATGTATTTATATGTATTTATTCATATGTGTATTTAGATCTTATAAAAAACCTTTTTAGCCCAAACGGGATTCGAACCCGTGATGTATTGGTGAAAACAATATGTCTTACCACTAGACAATTGGGCCTATATTTAAGATATACAAACATCTTAGTTATATTTTAAAAGGTTTAATATAAAAGAATGAGCCCAGTGCAAGTATCGCACTTGCTTCTACCGATTACAAAACGGTAACATTACTTTTATGCTAACCAGGCTTGACATTATAACTTAATTACATATATATATATATATAGTACACTCAATTTTAAACTAAAAATGTAAGTGTAAGCGTATTATTTAGTAAATTATAAAATTAGTACTTTGTGCCTAAAAACATCACAATTATTTAAACCAAAGCCTATTAATTAAAATCATATCGTTTATATCTTAAACTATATCATAAGTTTAGTTAAAATATAATAAAAATATAAAAGGACTTAAAATCGTAGTGTTAAACTACATATATTTAAGAATATCTTAAAGTATGTTTCGTACCTATATGCATTCAGCACTTATCTTTAATTAACATAGCTTTCCTGCCGTGCCTATCCAGGACTAGGTATATCATCTGTTTTAGTTTATTTATACTTAACATTATTTTAGTGGAAAATAAAATCCCAATATAAGCCATGGCACTTTAGGGGATTACGCCCTTAGCAATAAACTTATAAATCATATTAATATGGGTGAATAAACAACAGGTAAACCAGAGGTTAACATACCCAACTCCTTTCGTACAAGGGGCTCTCCTTATTTTATTCTAATTTCCTCTAGAAGATAGAAACCATACTGTCTTACGACGTATTTAACCCAGCTCGTGTAGCTCTTTAATGGACGAACAGTCCAACCCTTCATGACTCCTGCATTCATGTGGATGAGCTAAGCCGACATCGAGGTGCCAAACTGCGCACCCAATTTGAACTCTCTGGCGCAATTAGCCTGTTATCCCTAGCGTAGCTTTTTCAAAAATCCAAGACCTTTCCTTTATGCATCTTGTGATCATATGCCCCGCTTACGCGACTGATAGACGTGTAAGTCAAACAGTAAAGCAGGATTAAGCCGTTAAACTCGATAAGCATAATCATTATCATTTAACTAAATATCTATAAGATTTTTTATATATTACTAGATATTACAGTAAACAACAAAAATGGTTATTAACATATAAGCCTGCTTATAACATTAATGTTAGTAACTATATGTATACATATAGTTACCATATTTGTAAACAAACAAAATTAAGGCCAATAACATTTTAATTACATCTACATTTAAATATAGTCAAAGTCCTACTTAAAAAAAAAAAAGTTCCAACTTAAATGGATAGATAACTGAATTAGTATTAAAATAATACCAGTTTCAGACTAAAAATAATAAACATGTCTAGAAAACTTAGACATGTCTAGAAAACTCAGACATGTTTAATTGCAATTTGCAATTTTACAAAAGTGAATTTGGATACTCCCAGGTACTTTTTATGGGATCTGTGCCCCGCATAAACTGCCACCTAGCAATTGTTCCTACCTCTTGGTAAGGTCTATATAATATGATAAATGAAGTAAAGGTGTTTCAATTTTATCTTACCGATTTCCTTATACACTACTACCCATTATATCATACTCGGTAACTAGCAACAGTAAAGCTGCATAGGGTCTTCTCGTCTAACTAGAGGTAAACTGTATCTGCACAGTTATTCCAATTTCACCGAGCCAATCATTGAGACAGCTGTTGTATCGTTACATCATTCATGCAAGACCGCATTTAACGGCCAGGGTATTCCGCTACCTTAGGACCCTTATAGTTAAGGCCGCCATTGAACGGGGGTTCCTTCAAAACCTAGCCTGTTTTAGTCAACTAAGAAAATCCGATAACCAGCCGCCATCGGGCAGAGATCACACTCAATACTTCGAATTCATTTCTTTGCAGCGTGCTTTGTTTTAATTAAACAGTCGTACAACACCATTCTGTGCCTCCTATTCCTGTCCTGATATTAATCAGGAGGAACGGCCCACCTTATCCCGAAGTTACGCGAGTCAATTTGCCGAGTTCCTTAATGATTGTTCACTCGAACGCCTTCGTATACTCTACTAGCTTACTTGTGGTAGTAATTTAGGTACGGTAATCTTGCGTATTTAGTTCAGGCCTAATATACATATTTTACAGTTTTCCAGAACATTTATCACTTATACCTTATTACATATTTCTAAGTAAAAATTAAAAAATGTTATTTTCTGTAAAGGCTAGGTTTGCTCATCGTTTATCCCTTTTGGGTTCTTTTAGTGATACTTAACACTTAAAGGTATAATAAACTTAGAGGCCGTAACTTTATCTAAATACCATAAGCTTTAGGCGAGGGCATTCCCTTTATCGTTACTCATGTCAGCATTCTCACTTGAGCTATTTAATATTAGTCCTTATAAAGGAATAATCTAAAATCTGCCCAATGTTCCGCTACCCCATATATACAATATACATCTTATATGTGCACATATGGACAAGGTTTCGGTATATTGTTTAGATCCGCTAAATTTTCGGTGCTTTTATCCATATATAAACAAAACCAGTGCTCTGTTACGAGGTCTTCAAAAAATGGCCGCTTCTAAGCCTATTCCCTGGCCGATTGGGATAAAAACTACCTTAATTTCACTTAACAAAAATTTTGGAACCTTATTAACTCTTGTTCTGGGCTGTTTCCCTTTAGACATACAACCTTATCGTACTATGTCCGATTATTTAACCTTCATATCTAGCCCTTCCGAGAACAAATACTCGCTGATAGAGTCATCACGACCCCCCAATGTCCACAAAAAGCATTATAATTTATTACACTTAAACGTCCTCATTTATTGACAACTAAAGTAGAAATAAAATAAATACTAGTTGTATGAGATCACAATTCTGTACCTTCTGATATTCTATTTAAATTACCTACTTATATAGGTTTCGCGGAAAACCAGCTATCTTAGTCAGTATTGTCTTTCACTAACTTACCACAATTCTTCGGATATCTTTACAACGATACATATCTTCTCTTTAACCTTTGAAGGCTGAGCCGAGAACTTTAACCCTAAACAGTTTAATACATATTTATAACTAAAGCTATGTAGATTAAACTATCCATTTAAAAGATAATATCTTTTTATGTTTTATGTCTTGCTTTATACCATAATTTTACTTATAAGTTATAATTTTACTTATAAGTTATATCTTTTAGAGAAGTCTATTTTATATATATTATCTAACGGTGGATATCCTCATTGCAGCATTGACAGTACAAAATGCCTATCTATCTATAACTTAATCATGTAATAAAAAATCACTAGTTTTCTAAAGTGGTTATGCTGTATGTTTATAAGCTAGAGTATAATTTATAGTTTCCACAATATAATACTGAGGTTTAAAAAGATCCATGTAATATTGCTATACTTTTAGATTTTAAAACACTCTTTATATCAGTATATTGTAAAATTTCCAATGCAAAATGAGAAAATCCATAATTTAAAAGGGCTTAGTCTAGTAGTCTGTTACTATTTGCTAAGGATAGTAAACTATAATAGGTATACACTCTAACGCTTATGTCAACAAAACTAGCCATGTGAGTGTCACTATTTCTTTTATCAGTTCAACAGTAAATACTTATTTTATTACAATTATCTGCTAAAATATTTAATATATCCTCATCAGCATTACCATAAAAAACCAGAAATTTAACATAGTTAAACTTAGTATTATTTGAAAAATAAAGCCTAACATATATATAAACCTATAAACCTGTATTAAATATAAACCTGTATTAATTATAAAACTATATTATCCTGTAATGTTTCCATTAAGGTTTGACTATATCTTAAGCTTGCGCCAACCACCTTCTAGTCGATGAACCTTTCTCCATATAAAATGGAGCTTGGATGCAGGTTACCCATTCACTTTGGTGTATCAATCATTATTTTACTATACCGCGAGTAATTACCTGCGCCCCTAACTATATTACTATGCTAGGTTAGTTAAGATTGCTTTAGGGATTTCCTGTCAATTTGACGGTTTATAGCAGAAGCTTCACTTCTACTGGGGCTATGACAAGGGCTTAATCTTGTTTTTTACCCGTTCGGACTTTTATAATCCTGATTGTGGTAAGATCACTAAGTTTCGGGTCTAATTTTTGATACTACATCATTATATCATAATTGTTTTATCTACGCATTGCTGCTCGCATCAAACATTAACTTGCTGACCCATTATGCAAAAGGTACGCTCTTCTTGTTTATTTAAACTTTTATTGAGCTGCTTATAAAATTGCTATTTCAATCATTTCCCTCACGGTACTTATTCACTATCGCATATATATCATATTTAGTCTTAGAGGAAGGTTCCCCTTTTGTTCAAACAGATCTGCACTCCGTTTTACTTATTAAGACTTTTCTTTTTTCATTCACATTACTTAAAGAATCTCTTTTGATTTATTTTCCTGAAGTTATTAAGATATTTCAATTCACTCCGTTTATTTTTAGGTATATAATTTCTTATTAGAGTTTAACATGCATAATCATCATGTAACGTTAAGCAAACCACTTTTAGCTGCAAAAACCCTCCCTTATTAATTTTTGAGTGGATTGATGTTGGGGCTGTTCTTACAACTCTCTTTGATATATAGCTATGATTCCGCAACAATTTCTTTATATACTTTTCTATCATTTATATTAAATGATAAATTAAAACTATCCATATGATCTACATCACTATTGTAGATTATAGATTTAACATCATCCCTCTTCTACTGTAATTTTTACCTTATAGTTTCATTTAAGTGAGATCTAAATAAATATTAAATATATAGTCGGGTCATTATGATTCGAACATAACAATTCCTCAACCCAAATGAGACGCCTAACCAACCTGGCTCTGACCCGTATAACTAGAAATATATAAACCCTATAATAAGTACTATATTTATCATTAATTCAGAGAATATCCGATTCGAACGGATGTGATTATTTTAACCAAATAAGTTTCAAGCTTATCACCTTAAACCACTCGGTCAATTCTCTTTGATCGTATCATTAATTAATAAAAAGTAATTTATTATGATTCCTCAGCGATTTGAACGCCAAACCTACTCTTATCAAAAGTATACTTTACCAATTAAGTTAAGGAACCTTTATACTTTTTGTGATTGTTCATCATGTATTTTTATTATTTCAGAAAAACTATAAGGGATAAAAGAAGTAGGTAAATATTTAACTTTAATAAAAGTTATATTACATTTAGCAAACAAACATTATGGGCTTTTTTTATGAAAACTCACGGAAAAAAGATGATTCGAACATCCAGGTGTTAATTACACAATATTTAGCAAATATCTTGCCTTACCAATAGCAATTTTTCCTATACACATACAAGGTACGCAACAATATAAATATATGCGAGTTAGGCCGGCTACGATCCGGCATCTAGCTTCTCGACAAGAAGATCCTTTGCCAATTAAGTTACTAACTCTAGATATTATTAAGTACGGCCAGTCGAAATCGAATCGACACACTTTGTTTGGAAGACAAACGGTCTACCATTAACCTATGGCCGTTTTTAGTTTATATCATGTAAAAACATGATAGTAAAAGGTTAAAAAACATCATAAAGGGATAAAATAAAAAGGTTAAAGATCAAAAAAGTCAGTAAAATCCAATGGTTCTGGCTATTGGACTTCTTGAACATACTGAGTAGAACTAGTTAAAGGTGGGTTATTTTTATTATTGTGATCGCAATTACTCTTATTGCTATCACTTTCATCGTTATTACCCTTTGTACCTTTAGGTCGTTTTACTTGTTGTTCCTGTTTTTTAAACTCTTCTTGTTTTGTCTTACGTTTTTTGTTCATTTATTTTATAAATAGTTATTTATCCAGATACTCTTGATATTCAGCATCTGCTTTTTTTACTTGCTGGTTTAAGTAGATTTTCTCTCATTTCATCAAGTTCTCTTGACAAGTCACCCATAGGGTCCTTAGGATATTTTTCTTCAGGACTAAGCTTTTTTGGACCAAAAACCTTACCCTCATATATTTTTTCCTCCGCTTGTTCAAGGTTAAGATCAAGACTTTTTCCATATTTATCCTCGAATATCTGTGGTATTATTTATTTTAGAGTATTAAAAGCACCATTTTTAGACTTTGCCTTTTCAGGTAGTACTTTATCAAGTTTATTAGCTTATTCTATAAGCTTTGCTACATGAGGTTTAACTATGATCCCCAGTAGTATATAGATATAAAAAGGATTAGTCAAACAATGTCTACAAAATGTCAATAGAGTATAGAAGATTCCAAACCCAGATGATGATTTTCAGTGAAATGATAAGCTAACAGTCTTCATAATCCTACTGCTATAAAAGCAGTTCCTATCATCACATGTAAACCATGAAAACCTGTACCAAAGTAAAAACAAGAACCATATGTACTGTCAGAAAAAGTAAAAGAAGATACTGTATATTCCATACCTTGTAAAGCAGTGAAAACTAGGGCTAACATAACTGTAAAAACTATACCATATAACGCACCCTTTCTGTAACCTTGAATTAAGGAATGGTGGGCATAAGTAACTGTAAAGCCTGAAGATAACAGTATTACAGTGTTAAGTAAAGGTAGTTCAAAAGGATTAACAGAATCTATACCACTAGGTGGCCATTGGGCTCCCATTTCTACAGCAGGTGATAAAGCGCTATGAAAAAAGGTTCAAAATATAGCTATAAAAAACAATGCTTCACTCACTATAAATAATGCAACTCCCATGTTTAAGCCTCTTTGTACAGCTGAAGTGTGATTACCTAAATATGTTGCCTCACTGATAACATCTCTAAATCAAAAGGACATAGAAGATATCACTAATAGCAAGCCCATATATAAGAAATCTTGTCCTAAGGGAAAACCATGCATTGTTAAAACACCCGAAGTAGTTAAAGCTAAAAGAGAAACACATGTAAAGATAGGCCAAGGTGAGGGGGAAACAAGATGAAACGGGTGAGCCTGAAAATTGCTTCTTATTAAATTTGTCATATATTATATAAGTATATAAACGCGTATATCTTACAATATATAAAAAGTATTATGATTTTTGACTTAAATGTTTTAGTATTAACTATAGTGTATATAAATAATAAATCTATTGTTTAGACACTGTTGCATTTTTTTCTTGTCACAATTATATACGTGCTTTAAACGAGATAGACATGTCGCACTACTACTTTTACATGTAAAGCTTTAAGGATTGCTTTTTGGACTTCAATAACAGCTTAACTTGCATGTAATACTCTACACTTTATATTAGTTCAATCTATACAAAATAATAAACTTTTGCGCGTATATTTAACATTTACAGGTTCATTTCTATAAATAAAAGCTGCTAAAGCATGAACTGTATTTAGGTATTAATTAGTTAACTCTAGATCTTTTTCAATATAAGATAATATTATAGTAATAGGCTATACCTTGTTTGCGTTATATATATATATAACTGTTTACCTTATTACTTAAGCCTGATTTATTATAGCAAAAGCAAATATAGTTTTTTAATGCACCTTATACATGTAACAATACTACAAAAAGTGATATAAACAAGTCAATTTATATCTTTTACACTTAATACTAGCAATTATACTAAAAATAAGGTAGGGAGGCTTCAAGCAGTGTACCCAAGTTATTTGACTTTTAAATGTAGCCATCTTTACACAAAAAGTAAGTATGCCGTTAAAGATAACATAATAGGTTAGTTTATTAAGCTCTTCATAAAGATACTAACTTAGTTATACCCAGAATGTATGAGTTAATGAACGTAAGTATTAAGCAACATAGTAAGGCCAACAACACTGTGATTTTAATACGAGACCTTAAACATAAAAATGCGTGTATTAATTACATTTTAACAAAAAAAACGTAATTTTTATTAATTGTAATGTAGTGGAAAAAAAGTAAGGAATAGGTGACTTGAACACCTAACCTACCGTGTGTAAAACGGTAGCTCTACCATTAAGCTAATTCCTTTGTGTGACTTTTTTACACACACATGTTACAGACAGCACAATAAAAATAACGCAACTTGGCCGTTAAAACTAAAGGATCTCACCCAAAGATGTAGATATCTATATCTGTAAATATATACACCTTTATCTAAACAAGTATTTTTTGTTAAGACCTGTGAGATTTGAACTCACATAATGATGATTAAAAGTCACATATTTTACCAATTAAACTAAAGTCTCTAGACTAGTTTATCTGCTATGTTATATCGTATATTTTTACTTAACATGAAAGGCTATTATAAATATAAACTTTTGTATCATAATGTGTGTAGCACATTACTTTAACCTTATATTTTTGCATTAAGTAGGTAAATAAATTTAATCTTTTTGTTTTATTGTTATAACTATCGCACCAACCATAGCTAATAGTAATATAATAGACGTTATAATAAGTCATATTGAGTAACTACTATACATAATATTACCTATACTTGCTATATGTGTCGTTTCTGCTAGATTACCATCTCAAAGTTTAGAACTTACAAACATTATACCAACATTGTTGCTAAAAAAACTAAAAAATTCGCCTAAATAATCAAGATAACTATTACTTAACAGGTTAAGGGGCAATACTTCATAAACAGGATAGTTAAAGGATACGGCTATAACTACAGCTAAAGGTATACTGTTACTAGTGTCACTTAAAAGTTCAGAGACTCTTACGTTAATTAACATTAATATAAATAAAAATAAAATTGAAACTGCTCCAACGTAAACTAATAAATAAGATAAACCTATAAAATTTATACCTAATACAAGCAAATAACATGCTATGCTTAGAAATAAACCTATTAAAAATAACACTGACACTATGGGGTTTTTACTGATTATGACAAAAATACCTGATAATACTGAGGCTAAAGAAATAACATCTAAAAATTTATCCCTGTAACCGTTAGTAAATGTTTCGTTTATAAGCAATAAGCTATTCATGGTATTAATTTTTATTGATATTCTACCTCATTACACAAGTAATTATTAAAAATGTAAAATTTAAACAAAAAGTCTGTATATGAGGAACATTTACTTTAATGTGTAAACAATAAAGCATGAGGCGTGTACAAGACTCGAACTTGTAACCCTTGTGTCCGTAGCACAATGCTCAACCAGTTAAGCTAACAGGCCTAAAAAAAACGATAATTACTTTTTTTCGCAAAGCCCTTAAAGTGAATTGAACACTTATAAAAATATTAACAGTATCTCGCTCTACCGTTGAGCTATAAAGGCTAGAATAAGTTAGTTAGTAAACATAAATAAACACTAAATATCTTTCTAAATATCTTTCTAAATATCTTTCTGTGTTTAAATTTATAATTATAAACTTAAGGTTAAATTTAATAATAAGAAGAGGTTGCGTTACCATAAACTTAATTGATGTTTTAAGAATAGTTATGTGTAATCTTTTTCATGTAGATCATTAAAAACATGGGTCGAAGAAAAATAAACTTTTAAATGGGTAGCAAACGTATATTATTAGGTCAAGAATACTCGGACTTGAACTGAGAATTTGAAGTTTGAAGCTTCTTATTTTACCATTAAATTATATTCTTTACAAGTAAATTGTTTTATTTGTAAAATGTTGATAGGAAACAAGAGATTCGAACTCTTAGAAGCTTATCGCTATTGAGTTTACAGCTCAACCCATATTACCAATTATGGAAGTTTCCTTTGACTGGGTTTTTCATTTACGAAAAACAACAGAAAGAAAAACCTATTTAATATACTTTTATTAGCTTTATGTAATGTACTACAATAAAACAATAAATATGCAATAGTAGACTATCTTTTAACTTAGACTTGTGCATGTAATATGGATACCTCATTTATTATTGTGTTAGTAAACAATAAAAATATAGTTATATTCATTACCTTATGTTGTACTTGCTTGTTACATTAAACTATAGTGCTTATTTTGGCCAAAGTATTTTTAGATATAGTATGCTTACTATTTATATGTAAACTTTGCTCTAGTTAAGTGTAACTATAAATAAAGCTTACTATATTTAATATATTATAAAAAACTGTTATTAATAAGATCTTATGATAGGGTTTTAAGTTATTTGATTAAAACCTTTTTCCTTATTTCTTTCATTTCCAATAAAATAATAATCAGTAACATTATGCACATCTATATTCTAAATTAATTAGCATGTAAAATTTAAAAAAGGTATTATCCTTTAAGCATTTAACGAATAATTTGGGTAAAAATATACTATACTCTACATAAACAGTATAGATCCTGCTAATAGGTATGCCACATATTTGTTTCGCTATTACAATATGTTTTGCACGGAACTTTTGCCTAATACACCTTATGTTATTTTCATTAAAAAGGAAGAGAATCGAACTCTTGTAGTATTTTACCTCAAGGGGTAAAGCACCGCTGAGCTTACGGCTCAATCCGTTATACCAACAAACGGGACCTTATTTTTGTTACAAACATCTAATATAATGATATGCTTGTTATGTCTTTTTTTAGACTTCCATTAAAAGTTATCATTATATCATTAATCTGTAACGGGGTATTTTTAAAACTCATCAATCCCGTGCAATTTCCACTACACGAACCGTATTTCGACTTAACACTAATCAAAGTCACGCATACGAAGACATCATGCCTAAGTTTCTGGGCCAAATCGCCCACATTAAAATAAACACTAGCCAAACTTATTGCACATACTTCTTTCAGCGCCTGACGAGTGGTTAGTACCTATCTGAGATTATATTCACCGTGCCGTACTTATACACGATTACTAGTAATTCCTATTTCACGCAGTCGAGTTACAGACTACAATCCATTGTTAGTGTATCTCCATTTTTGGGGGATTAGTTCAATTTCACAATTTCACATCCTTTTGTAAGGTTTATGTAGCACGTCTATAGCCCACAACGATTCAGGCCATGATGACTTGTCCTAGTCCCTGTTATCTTATCCAATCTAGTGGGGAACTACTTTATATAAAAATAAAGCAAGGGTTTACGTTAATTTTATGGAACTAACCAAAATCTCACGACATTAACTGAAGACAGCCGTGCAACGCTTGTAGATATATTTTCTTACAAAAAAACATAAATATTCAAGTTGTGGTAAGGTTTTCTGCGGATTATCAAATTAAACAACATACTTCACTACTGGTTTCAGAAACGGTCTAATGATTTCAGTTCCAATGTTGCCAAATTACTCTTGAGGTGGAATGCTTACACTTTCATTTATACAATAAACTATATGTCTAATCTATGACATTCATCATTCTCTGCTTTGACTATTAGGGTATCTAATCCTGTTCGCTACAAAAAGCCTTCGTCCTTCAACGTCAGTTATCACATAAGGGGATGCTTTCGCCTATACCTGTGCCGTCATTTCCCATTCTTAGGAAGAGGTATCAAAGAATTTCATCTCTACACCAGCAGTACTTTAAAGCCCCCTCACAAGTAACTCTAGTAAATTAGTCCAGTTTAAAGCTTAATTTACCGTCTAGGTACCCTTTAAACCTATTAAAGATGAATAACACTAGTCTTCTACGTATTACCGCGACTGCTGGCACGTAATTTGGTCAAGACACATAGGCAGATAATGTCATTATCATAATTCTACCTAGAACTTTATTCGACAGAGTCGATATTGCGTCAAGTTTACACAACTAGCTATTGCTATACATTCCTCCAAGTTGCTGGTTCAGCCGTTAGGCTATTGACCAATATTCCTCACTGCTGTAATTCTCATCGTGGGCTTTATTCAGGCCCACTGTGATCGATCAACCTTTCAGTTTCGACTACGTGTATAAAGCTAGTTAAGCTTTTACCCTAACTACTACAACTGCTACACGAGATACACACTTCTAAGAGCGAAAACTAAGTTTTCTTTGTTATTATAAGGGATCTTTCTCCTTACTCCAAGGCGGTTGTGTTATCTTATACTCACCTGTACACCACTACTAGTTAATTTATAAAACTAGTCGTTCGATTAGCATGTGTCAAGCATTTGGACAGCGTTCATTCAGAGCCATCATCAAACTCAACCAATATAATTTCTATTAGAATTTTAATATATTTATGTGAATATTATAAAATTTATAATGTTATAGTATATATAGTGATATACTACTCATATAGTATATTAGTTAATATATTAAATTATAAAAATTTATATATTATGCATACATGCTTGTATCTATGTTTTACATTTGTTAATTTAAGTTAGAGTGATATATATGTATAAAGTATTACATATGTATGAAGTATTACATATGTATGAAGTATTATACATTATACCTAGCTCTAATCAATATGTTATGTTGCCTTTTAAAACTATAAAATAATTTATATAAATATACAATAATTAATATGAGTATAGCAATTAATATTATGTTATATGATATAGGTTTAAGTCATATAATTATAGCATGACTTAACCTTACTGGATACAAGTAAGCCGGTTTCTGTTATTGCTTATGAATCTAAATAAAGGCTAGGTTTAGGATTGTTGTTTCAATATTATACTACACTTGATGGAAATTTTTTAGTTTTCATCATATATAATAAGTATATAGTTTATTTTCTGCTAAAAACCAACATTTATAAATTTGCACACCTTTATGCAAAGGTAAGCATAAACCTAATAAGCTTTGGACTTCCCTATGCTGTTATTAAAATAACAGCACTAAACAACGTGTATCGCAGTAATCTTTGTATTTATTATTTTCATTTTATATATGATAATCATATATAACACAATTAAAGTACTTTGTGCGTAACGTAACGTAATGTAATGTAATATATATGCATAATTATGATATTACGCGTTTTTATGATCTAATATATTATAGTAAAACGCAGACATGTTACCTGTTTACATGCATACATATTTGCATATAGGTTTATAAGGTATTTGTATTTAAAACAAAAAGTGTTTAAAACATTGTACATAACTATATTTTACACAACCATATATAATATAATTGTGCAAAAGATCATACATATGTATAAATCTGTTCTCTTTTCTATTACTACAATAATAAAAAGAATTACTTACATTATAGAGACTTAAATATGACTTTACTGGTAACTATAACTTAGTTATGAAGTGTCGTGTGGCAAATAAACGAACAAATCTTGGCAGAACATATTTTGAAAATACATATATCATGACAATAAATAAAATAAAAGCAAAAGTAATTTGGTTTAAAAAATAAAAAGGTACTAATTGTGGCATATAGATTAGAAATATTGTAAGTTGCTGCTATCATATGTTATATGTCATATATGCATCGAAATCTAATAATAGATAAAAGGGTATAGGGGAAATAAGGATCCGACATTTATAATTTTTAATTTAGAAATTATAAGCTAGTGGAAAAAGATAAATATTATTTTGCGTAGAAAAATAAAACTAAGGCAAACACAAATAAAAAAGCCAGATCTATTATGTGTTACTTGGTAATAGATTAATATTTATTAAATATTTAAAGAGATTACTACTGTATCATCTTGTAACGGTTACAGATTAAAGGC
>JAABUH010000444.1_pt1 | contig 60587 bp, 78 predicted proteins | sample 5559121 | NCBI WGS metagenome assembly JAABUH01 (sample SAMN10711871, study PRJNA513364) | rock metagenome | isolation source: Antarctica rocks | place: Antarctica: Victoria Land, Battleship Promontory nord | collected 2015-12-28 | reverse complement strand
GGCTTGGCGATAGTCCCACAGGGCGGTAACACCGGTCTAGTCGGTAAGTAGGACCATGCTCGGGGTTTTCATTCCGACTGATCAATGCAGGCGGGTCAAATCCGGTGTACGATGAAGTGGTCATCTCCTTAGTCAACCTAAATCAGATACGATCTTTCGACCCAGTCTCGGGTGTTCTCATAGCAGATGCCGGTGTCACTTTGGAGACAGCAGATCAGTATCTTGCCGAAAAAGGCTTCATCTTCCCCCTCGATCTCGGAGCCAAGGGCTCATGTCATATCGAAGGGAACGTGGCGACCAACGCTGATGGATTGCGACTGCTGAGATATGGGAGTCTTCACGGAAGTGTCCTTGGGTTGGAGGTGGTTTTGCCGGACGGTACGATTTGGAAGGGTTTGAGCAAGCTGAGGAAGGACAACACGGGTACGTAGCTATCCTCTTCCACTCTCTCCGCCATCTGACCATCTGACCAGGTTTCGACCTGAAGCAGCTTATCATCGGTTCCGAGGGGACTATAGGGATCACTACCGCTATCTCAATTCAGTGTCCTAGACGACCTAGCGCGATGAATGCCGCGGTCTTCTCATTGCCGTCGTACGAGGCGGTTCAGAAGGTGTCTGGGGGAGCCAAAGCTCATTGCGGGGAGATACTTTCAACTTTCGAGTTTATGGATAGACAGAGTGTGAGCCGACTCAGTGTTGTAACGAAGCAGCCAAATAATGCTTGGTCTACAGGTCGAACTCGTTCAGATACACCAAAAAGAGAATGGCGTCAAGAGGAAGGTGTTCGAGCAGGAGGGAGACTTCTACTGCCTCATCGAGACTGGTGGCAGCAATGGCGAGCATGACGATGCTGTAAGTATCCTTCCTGTGCCTGGATTTTACCTCGCTTACCATCGTAGAAACTCTCGGGCCTTCTTGAACACCGGATGTCCAACGACATGGTCCTGGATGGAGTCCTTGCCCAAGATCAGACGTAATTCCAGTCTCTTTCGTCCCTACGCGAGATGCTGCCCGAAGCGAATGGCAAAGCCGGTTCGGTCTACAAGTACGACGTGTCGTGCCTGTTCCGCCAATGTACGGCTTGGTCGAAACTATGCGGGATAGAATGCGGAAAGCCGGGATCCTAGAGGGGGATGGCAGACCAGAGGGACCCATCCGGGCTGTCACAGGTTATGGGCATATGGGAGATAGTAAGTATATCTACGCATTTCACTTACGTAGGCTTACCGAGACAGGGAATATCCCACATTAATATCGTCGTCGGATGAGATCGAAAAGGTAATAGAGCCCTTCATTTACCAGGCTGTCGGTGAGTTTCTTATTCTGCCATTTGCTTTGGCTGACATCCCTCAGCCGATAACAATGGCTCGATCTCCGCTGAACACGGTCTTGGTGAGTAGCGTGAAGGGGAATTGTCGATTGTCGCTAAGCCTCAAATAGGCGTAATGAGGGCGCCATACAACTTTTACTCGAAATCCGATATCTCAATCGACATCATGCGGAAAAGAAAGCATCTGTTTGACCCGAAAGGTCCATTAAATCCATACAAGTATGTCATATAAATCATCCATCACGTATCTGAGCATTATTTTCCGGGTCGTCTTCTCTTTCGAAATTCCCGGTTCTGAGCGTGGCAAACCTCGCAGAAGGTGAATGGCGAAGTTGAGCGGAGGCCGATCTTCGCGCTAAAATGGCCAGACAATAATTAGTACGCAAGTAGACCAGAAGGTGAGCCCCGCAGCAGGCTAAGAGCCAACGACGATCAATAAAGACCCAAACAATGGAAGGTAACATTCAGATCTCTTCATCAGGACGCTCACGGCGGCTCTCCCAAAAGCGGGATCAAACGCTTCCAAAGGACTGGGGGGCAGGGGTGCCACAACCGTCGAGATTCCGTTGATATGGCTATCAACAAGGTAATGCCGAGTCCCGGACGTACTCCTCCTGCCGGGCTGCCCTAGTTCATCGTTCTGAGCTCTTGGGAGGACTACTAATAACCCCTCGCCACTCCTGCCTACACGCGTTTACTTAGTTCTAAACCTCTGCAGACCATAGGTGTGACACTTTGTTCCTCTGTTCTCTTCCTTTACTGACGCGACCTAGACATCATGTCCCAGCCCGTACCCCCATCCTGGAAGGTCCGTCGCGTCGACGCATCCTCCCCAATGTTCTCCGCTGATCCACCTCTAGGACCTCGGCAAGTCCTCATCCGACCTACTTAGTAAGGACTACCCCACCTCGGGCGCCTCTCTCGAGGTCAAGACCCTCACTCCGTCAAACGTCACGTTCAAGGCTGCCGGTCTGAGGGACAACAAGTCTGGGGATATCGCTGGTGATATCGAGGGGAAATATGTGGATTTCAAGAACGGTTTGACCTTCACCCAAGTAAGCTACAGTCCCGGACATTATCAATCAAACAATGAAGACAAAGCTGAGATCCGGTATTGCTTAGGCTTGGACCACCAGCAACATCCTCCGAACCCAGGTCGAGCTTGAGAACCAGATCGCAAAAGGGCTCAAGTTCGACCTCTCCGGCTCGCTCAACCCTTCAAAGGGGCATAAGACGGCTCTCATCACGTCAATCTACAAACAGCCTAGCTTGCACACCAGAGCGACCGTCGACCTTTTCAAGGTGGGTCTTCACCACTCTCGCTATGATTTAGCAGATGGGACGGTATAACCTCTCCAGGGCCCCACGTTCACCGCCGACACCGTCGTTGGACGGGACGGCTTTTTGGTCGGTGCCGAGGCATCCTACGACGTCACCTCTGGCTACATCACCCGATACGCCGGTGCAGTCGGTTTCTCGGCACCGGAATACGCAATCACCCTCCACGGTCTCGGCAACCTCTCTACCTTCGCGCTGAGCTACTACCACAAGGTGTCGAAGGACGTCGAGATTGGCGGGAAGGCTGTGCATGACACCAAGTCGACTACCGGGACTGTCGGACTTGAGGTCGGGGCGAAGACTTACCTCGTGAGTGCTGTCAAGGGGCAGAGGATTACGCTGAGTTGGGTAGGATAACGCGGCTTTTGTCAAGGCGAAGATTAATAATGCTGGTATCCTCTGCCTCGGGTACACCCAGGCGTTCCGACCTGGCGTCAAGGTGGGCTTTGTTTTTACATTCGAATTAGAGCTGATGATCAATAAAGGGCTCGTTCGGCGCTGCCATCGACACGTGAGTCTGCCCTTCGTCCATACGCTTTGAGACTATGCTAACTCATACGCAGTGGCCGGATCAACGATAGTAAGTTTTCTTGGAGGCTTGAGATATATCTTCTGACTGACATTTTGTTTAGTGACCGCCGGTCAGTCTCCGCACAAGGTTGTGAGTACTGAGATACTTGAAATGGTTGAGCCAGGCTTATATGGTTGCAGGGCATGTCTTTCACCTTCAACTCGTAATTCACCTAGGAGGGGAGGAGGTGTCTGTCGGTATCGCCAGTGTGCCTTTGGGAGCAGATCGATGCAGCGTATGCCGAATCTACCACCTGGCCCTCTGTTATGATCAAATCGACTGAAGAGCCAGAGCCTTGCCTTAACGACCATGTCTCATAAAGCCCAATGCCGTCCCTCGCATCTGATGTTTGCTATCCTCATTCCTTCTGCTTAGTAACGCTCAACAGGTATCGAACATGGCATGGGGAACATATGCATAAGTACTGGGTTTTCAGTGTCTGAACTCGTCTTGTACCCTTCACTCCCGAGCTCCCCTCCCGCCACCGATCCCATATATAGCTTAGGACATGTCATTTCTGCTTTGACTGGCGTTCTCGATAAACAACGGACGATCTCCAGACGATTTGCTTCGACTACAGCGAGCTGACTGACAAGAAGCGAGCGCAGAAACCCATACCCCAGGCTGGCTGAACCACCATTTCTGCACACTCCGCTCGCAATGCTTGCTGGACCACCCTCTCAAACTCGCCATCTCCAGGTATACTCCAGGTTTAATGCTCCGACCTGAAAACAAGCATCGCCGCACCCGGTCGCGTCGTCGACCGATATTAATCAGAGACTGGTGTCGGTTGAGTCACGGAAAGAAGGTCATAGCTCGTCGCATCCTACCCACGCCAGCTGAGATATCGGATGAAATTTCGTAGGTTTTGGTCGTACTGGTGGGTAACCATCAAGCACCTGTTCTCAAAAGGTCACTCGGCCTCTCGAAACTATATTTGCCTCGTATCATCACCGACGTTGTATGTACGCCGTTGTCTGAGCTCAGACTGGACTGACCAAACACCTGTATAATGCTCCCTTCCTCAAAAGATTGCATCGAGCAAGCTTACCGAGGAGCTCCATAAATAAAAATGATGACTGTGGGATTCGAACCCACGCGTTCTCACATAGCAGTGGGTGTATTCCGATCGAAACTACGTAATCCTGAATGCTACCCCATAACCACTCGGGCAAGTCACCCATGTTGTGATGCGATTGCAATAAATCTATATTACACTTTGAAACAGGTGCAGTAATCAGTGCTGCTAAGTTTCCCCCAAGTCGTCCTTCTGATACGTCTAGAAGCTGGGCGGACCACTCGTACCCACGCCCTCTAGTGCTTTTTAAGGTGGCGATTCAGGATTTGTGATTTCGATTGGAATACACCCATGTGCTATGCGAGAACGCATAGGCTCGACGGCGCGGCCTGTCCTGCGCGATCGTCTGCTTGAGTAGTGTATCAACTCTCGTGACGATACAAAGACGATTGCTTCTTTCTGACTGCTTCTCTCCTTTTCTCCCCGACGATTGAGCAGCCTTTGGGGCACTCGGGATTTGGAAATGGCAAGTAGCTTCTATGGGAAGCTCAGCATGACGCACATTCTAAGGTCCACTCTAGTGTGATGCTAGAAGGAGGGTATGGAGTGATCTCCTGGAGATCCGTAAAGTAACAGGTACAGGATAAGGGTGCCACCAGGCGACAAACCCAGTCATGCGATGACGCCGGGGTGAACCGTGACGGACGCTTTTTTTGGGGGTTAGAAGCGTACTGTAGAGCTGCTGCTTGTCCCATGTGTCTTGTTTTGATCGCATCTTCTCAACTTCTGCCAAGCATAGATTAGGGATTCTTCTTGCAGCATGGTGAGTGACACGTCAATCAACTTGATTCAGACTAATAGCACCTCAGTCTTCCGGTGTACAGCCTGTGAGTTCCCCTTTTCTCTCTGATCGCTCGAATGTCCGCTTATCTCCACGAACCCTCTCTACAATCTTCCTGCCCGCCTTCATCATCCACAATCCTCCCAACGGCCCTCTCTCTTTCTCTCTATTGCCTCACCCGCAACACCAGGTCCCCGAGTGCCTCGAAAAATTCCAAGAGCTCAAACAAGGCAAGAAACTATCCTACGTCATCTACGGTCTCTCAGACGACAAGAAATCAATCGTCGTGCTCAAGACTTCCAACGATAAGGATTTCGACAAGTTCGTGGCCGAGTTACCGGAGAAGGAATGTCGATGGGCGGTCTATGATTTCGAGTATACGTTGGAGGGAGGGGAAGGGATTCGGAACAAGTTGACATTTGTCCAATGGTGTGTATTCACCTCTTACTTTGAAAGGCAGAATGTCCTGCAGTTGGCCGTTTTCTGAAGCTTGTACGTAGGTCTCCTGATGATGCCAACGTCAAGAACAAGATGCTCTTCGCTTCTTCGAAAGACGCGCTTCGACGCCGGCTCGAGGGTAAGTCGTGTCCTGGATGGAAACTTGTGCTTATGCCTGATTTCCCCCTTTCCCTTCTACGCGCCTCATCATGCGATGCCATACAATGTAATCACCCCGAACTCCTCCGTTCGTCCGCACTTGCTCCCGATTTCATCATGACTCTCCCCGATTTCGCGTCTCAGGCATCCATATCGAGATCCAAGCAACGGACTACTCGGAAATCACCAAGGAGGCCGGTGAGTAGTCATTCGACGAGTCGAGACAGATACTAACAAAGCTTCACTACTTCCTCCACCCGCCACACCCATCCTTACCTTCCCCCCTCCTACCTCTCCCTCTCGCTCTTTCAACCTTCTACCCCACAATCTGGCCGATCTAGTCATGGAGAAGGCTTCACGTCGGTGATGGGTTCCAAAACAAAAACCGGCTCATTGGGTAAGCCCGCTCCAGCAAATCGACCCATTCCATACGCAGACGCTAACCTGAGGCCTGGGTTGTTCCCCCTTTGTTCCCTCTTCGTTCTTCTCATCCCATCTTTCCGATGCTACGAAACCAAGTCATCGCTTAGAATCGCTTTTTATACCATAACTTCCTTCTTCTTAAGCATGTAGAGATCGGAATAACGCTGTGAATGGAGTGACGCGTTCAAAGAGATGTTCCAAGACGGTGACGCATGCAAAGAGATGTTCCAAGACGATCACGGCTTGGCGCTTGTAGTCGAATCGGATGTTAAGGCAGTTGAGTTACCCAATACACTGATACACTGGAAACTTGGACAGTGACAGCATCGTCGCATATTTCGCCTCAACGGGGAGCGCAACAGCTCGGCTGAAGGGCTCGAGGGGGATCCTCAATGCATGGTATCTGCAGCTCAACTCCATGCCAATTCAACTCTAGGGATGCAAGAACAGCATCATCGTGCAAAAGTCGTATGCAGGAAAACGTTGTCTATCATATGGTGAGCATTGAAGCGAGCACTTCTCACTTGTGACTCACAGTCGTAACTTCTCCTTGCCCCGTTGACCTGCTCGCTCTCGCCATTTGCGGTCTCCGCCGAGGCGGGCATGACCTCCTCCAGGAAGCGAACCGTTTCGGTTGGTAGGCTGGCGTGCTGGAAGTCCAATTCTGTGACATAGGGCTACTCGTCAGCTGTGGCCTGATCGAATTGCTCACCTTGTCCCCAGCCATGCCTCGAAAGGCTTCACGCAACTGATCGGGAGAGGACGAATCGTCTCTCGTGATGTCCACCTTTCAATCGGTCAAGCAGAACGGAAGATGACCGAATAAGGGGGACCCACCAGCAAGGCAAGCCAAGCTTCGAACGTCACAGCGCCAAACTCGTTCTCCAGCTGCCCGTAGAGATTCTCAATCTCGTCATCCTGAATCTGATCAGCTCCACACCGTAGACACCGTCGGGACCTTACCGCGTAGACAATGCCCAAGCTTGCCAAAGCCGAGTGCATCTCCCATAATCCCAGTGTCTTCCGTCAGCCCAGTCCCCAAAGAATCGCGTACATTCGTATCCTCCTTGTCAAAATGCTTGAAAGTCGCTTCAAACTCTTCCAGCTTTGCCGGCGTAACATTCGTGTGGGTTGCGGAGACCATCTGAGCTTGTCAGAGATAACATGCCAGGAGTCCGCGGTGCCCACCTGATTCTCCACGAAAGCGATCTTCTTCCGTATTCCAGCTTCCGCCAACTCCAGCTCGTACGCCAAATCATCGAAAGTCAATACAGTATGGTCGTTCTCCTCGACTTTCGCCTCGAGGCAGCTTCGATTGACCGCGCCGACTTTGGTCAAGAGCGTATGCAAGGAAGGCATTTGACCACTTAAGCGGGTGAGCGTTTGTTTTTGGTCCTGTCATCAGATCCGCTTCCTACACAAACTCACGGGTAGAGGCCCGCGGAGTGCACCGATGGCTTGCTCGATCTTTTGTAGCCGGACGATGAAGTCTTCCGCCAGTCGAGCGAACTCCTTTCTCAGCGCTTCCTTGATTCTAGATCGTCAGTCTTGTCGTGTATGGATGCTCACTCCCTGATCCGCGCATTGATCGCTCGACTCCTCACACCCTCAGCGATCAAGAACGCTGACCAATGCTGCTCCAAGTCCTGCTGTCAGTCAAGTGCCGGATCAAGGTCCTCACCTCCAATCGCAAACCCTCCTTCGGCTCCCAAGCTCGTAAGGAATAAGTTCGGAGCTTGGTTTGTATATTGCTATACAGCGCGGACAGATCCTGCCGTTCTCGCACGAACAAGCGCTTGCTGGTCTTTTTGTACTTAGCAAAGTCTCCAAGATGACCGATCGCCTCGGGATAGTTGGTAGGTCGAGCGGAGTTTGACCAAGAAGCTCGCGTCGATTCGAGGCTGTTGAGCAGAATATCCATTCGCCGCTCGAAGTCATTCTTGTTCGTCCTGTTTATCGGCGACCGCTCAACAGTACCACGCACCATATCCCCTTCATGATCTCGGCAAATTTCTCTACCCGCCGAGCACCGGTCTCCATCTTGTCTAACCTTCAGCTCTCGCTTATAGTAGAGTCGCGTACCTTCCGACGAAAACTTGTGGAAGAACTCGGCGACATAAGTCATCACCGATCTCTCATCGGGCACCTCAACGTCACAGAGATCCTTCACATCCAGCAATCGCTACTCATCAGCTCGACTCAAGAGGCATAACTCACAGGTATCCCCAGGGCTTGTTCTGCAACTCGGAAAGCCAGTTCGGTATTTCCCCTTCGATCCATCTTATCCAGACGATCCCAATCTAGCACTTCAGGTCGATGTCGATGTATCAGAGCGCACCTATCCATCAGTACACACTCGCTTTTCAAGCGACGCACAGAGCAAGACCATCCGCAAAGGAGCCTTTGAAGTCTTTGACGTTGACCTCGGGGTATGGCGCTGTCTTCCGTTGACACCACAATAGCAAACCGTCTTTCGCGGATAAACCCTCCTCGCTAACACATCAGCTCATACGTCGAGGCAGAGACACGTACGTGATGCTGGCGATAGTGAAACGAAGGATCAACGTCCAGATCTACATGTTCAGCTCCATTCGGCTGCGGTGACTAACCATGCCAAGGATGAGCTTGAGATTCCCATCAACGATATCTTCGGGTCCTGAGTGTCAGCTTTCCATCAAGATCATAGCTTCATACCGATATTTGTGAGCTTGACTCCTCGTTCCCGGATAAAGTTGAGAGCTTTCGAAGCGTTCTACCTCCCATTAGAATTCGCCAAAGGAGTTGACAAGTACGAAACCCACCTCAGCCTTCTGGACCCTCATCACCGGATTCCTGTTATACCGTCCCAAACTAGTCTCCGACATGATCTCCTGTATTTCAAACCCCATCAACGTCGATGCCAAGCTCCCGAACATCTCGGGGAGTGAAGGCTATTCGTGGGGGAAGGAAATGTATGGAAAGAAGAATGTACCAGTAGCTAAGGGGATGAACGAGCTCCGTCAGTCAGGTTTGGTCAAGACCAACATTCAACACTGAACACGAGACTCACTTGTATGAGCTTAACCCCATTTGAGAAATCTCGCACCAAATCCGTCATAGGTTCCAACTTCTGACCCTCGAGCTTGGTATTCAACCTATTACCCCGTCAATCCCCTCTTTCAGCTCTTGAACCGAATCCGAGACACCCTTCCTCGCCAGAACAAACTGACCATTTACAGAACGTCCTAATCCCAAAATCAGCTTGTATTCCCAAAAAGCTCCACTCTGAAAACTTTGAGAGGGACTCACCTCGCCTGGATATCCGCCCATTCTACTTCCGCACCGACGTTAGGCGACCCACTACCTCCAGGAGACATGGGGACACTACCCATTCCTTGACCGAGGGACTTGGTACGACCATGTCCGAGTGGATGGGAGGATGGAGGAGCTTGCGAACCACGTCGCTCCATCGAAGCGAGCATCTTCGGCGATACACTCCTACGTTTCGAAGGGTTTGAGAGATTGAGGGGAGATCACTCAACTCTTTCGCAGCGATACAAGCAGAGAACAAAGACGAATCCCGTCCGGAAAATAAATCAATTCTGCACCCGGCGACTTCAAGGGGACGCGCCTAGACCTACTCTTTCACCTGGCCTCTTCTTCCATTCGATGGGTCTGTTTGATACATGACATGGAATTTGTTGTCTAGACTGCATGAAGCTCATTCACATGACGATCTCAGTCATTCATCGCTACGAGTGGAACGACGCGAAAGCCTTCTTGAACTCCTGAGCATCCTTCTTCTCATCCGCCTCACTTTGTCCACATTCCCTCCAATCGATACGGTGATGTAAACCTAGCAGGCTGCCGATGACCATCCTGAAAGGCATGTCAGTGACCACCCCAGCTACTAGACGTATTGTACAAGTCTCGTGGCCAGAACGGATAGCTCACCTGCCGAACTGCAAGTCGAAGTTCCCCTTCAACAAGTGGACCAGCTTCGTCCCATCCGGACACTCCACCTTGAAGTAATTCCCACCCGCTCCGACCATAGCGAGTGCCCTCTCTGGCTCAATTTCCCAGTCTAGACCTTGCTTCTCACCTGCGACACGGAAAGAGTCCGCCACTTCAGCCGTTAGCGCTTTGGGAATCGGTACGATCTGAACATGGGCATGTCCACCTCGACCGGACAGTCGTCCGACCTCGAAAGTGATCGGGACGGCGCCGTAAGATGCATAACATGCGCGTAGGGAGGATTTGTAGGATTCGAGCTCGGAAATGATACCCATCGCGTCGTCTGCAGGGATGGAGAGAAGTGTCGGATGATGAGCGATGGGGATGATCTGGAGGGGATCAGCATGAAGCATGTACCAGCAGCGCAAGTCATACCAGGACATGACCGCCTCCGGGGACGAGCGGCTTCGATCCTCCCTGAGCGAGATGTGCGGGTATCGTAGGGATGAGCTGCCCTTTTGGCAACGTGACATACGTCTCCGAGCCGATCGCAACGATGAGGTGTTTCGTGACTTTGGGGTTGCTCAAGCAGAACCAACCTACTCAAGTCAGCCATGTCGTCATAGTTATCATCCGTGAAGAGGATGCAAAAGGACTTATATACATTCCGCAGGCCCCAGCTCTTTCCTCTTTGACCTCTCTTGATCCCTCTCCGCTACAAGCGGGCATTCCCGGATAAAATGTGCCTCCTGCATTCCGCAAGCTCGGCAGACATAACCTTGAGGTGGCGGTTTGGAACCTCCTGTACTCCGTGCCCGGTCAGAATTTTCCTTGTTCGGACAGTCCTTGATGAAGTGGTCGGGCTGAGATGCGTCAGTCATTGCTAATCACAAGTCCAGCCAACGCACCGATTGGCAAATATTGCAAGTATATCCAGGAGGTGGTTTTGATCGATCCGTCTGCACACGCTGCGGACAGTCCTGGATCCAATGCTAAAACTGGATCAGCAGAGGCACTTCGTGACTGAAATAACTTACTCCCGAAATCTTGCAGATATTGCAGACATACGTGTCAGGAGGGGGACCAGGCTCTGTAAACTACCAGCATTGAAATCCAACGCGCTCGCTCCGACTCACCGGTCCGAACCTTCTTCGAGGTTCCACCATTATACATCGAGTCCTGATCCTCCAAAGCAGCCCGCTTCCTCCCGTTAACGCTGTCAGCGGCTACAGGGGTAGGTGGTGCGATGACAAAAGGGTTCGGTGTCGAATTAGCTGGACGAGCGGGAATAGGGGTTGTAGGCGTTTGAGGAGGAAGGGTGAATGCGTAGAACCACTGATGAGTTGTGGTCGTCATCAGTACTGCCCAAGCTCCACTGAGCAGCACATGTGAATCAAGATCAGCTAACTCACCCTAGCTTTCTTTCCGCCGTCATCTTCCCCACCTAAAGCACCCAACTTGACAGCCCTTGTCCACCTCTCCTCCTTCCCGGAAGTTCCCGTCCATCCCCAAGGCTCTCTCTCCCAAAACCCTTCTCCATCACCCCAGAAAAGATACCTGGGTCGAGTCTTCTTCAGCAGATCAGCCAAAGGTGCTGCCGGGCTAGCAAGCGGGAATCCGAGCGATGGGAATGACGGGGATAGCAGACTGAGAGAGGGAGGTGGGGTAGACAGGATGAGGAGATCAACACCGGAGAAAGCGGATGGAAGGGCGGCGGAGGCGTCACGAGCTGAAGCTAGGGAGGTTGTTGGGTCGGTCGTCGGGTTGAATAGGGGATTATTAAGTATAGCGTTAACGGCTGGCTGGGAGATTTGAGGGGAGTAAGGGCCCTGCAGTAAAGCTGTGAGCGAGAGTTGGTCGATCACGTAGCTTGTCCGTATGTGAGGCAGCTGTTCGAGCTCCATCATGACTCACCGTATATTCGCCAGCGTTATAAAGCGCTTGATCAAACCCTCCACCGACACAGGCGATCTTCAACCCTTGACCCGTCGTAAGGACAGCAGACTTTCCTGTTCAATCGAATGATACGGATCAGCGTCATCCTTTGTTGACGCTTAATAAACCACTCCGGCCAACTCACCAAGGAACACCAGATTATCCGTCACTTCCCCGCCAGTAGCGACGATCTTCTCCTGTATCCCCTCAGGTAGAGCATACTTCCCAAGCGTGAAATAGGTCGGAACAGGGACTATTGCAACCCTTCACATCAACGAGGTAGCTCCACATATCCAGCTGAAGAGGAAGAGGGAAGTAACTCACAACGAAGTCCGTTCACCTCAGTCCCATCACTACCCTCTTTAAACAGATCCCCAACAACGACACAAGCGTCAAAAGGGCCATGTTTCCCGTTGATAGCGGTAATCTTCGAGACGAGGAGAGGAAGAGCGGAGAGGGGTGAACCTATTGCGAGACTAAGAGGTACGGGAAAAGAGGGATGGGATATTGGGGTGTGAAGGGAGGGGGGGAGCGGGGGTGGTCAGCTGGGAAGTTGCGGTTGGTCACGGTCTGTGCGCACGTACATCTTCAGTGGGTTTGACTGGTACGCCATGGCTGTGCTGAATACCTCGATCGTAGGTTGTTGCGTAGACAAGGCAAGAGAAAGAAGCAGTATGAAAGTCACGGAACAAGTTGAAGGGAAAGCAGAAGCATCGAAGCAGTTTGAGCTTTGCGTCATCCCGGATGTGGCGGGACCAAACCCCTCAAGGGCAGTATAACCCTCTACTTCTCTCGAGGACGCTGTTGGGCTGTAAATGCTGGTACTCAACTCACCATATTAAGAAGATACTCAATCATGGACGATAATGTCTCTGACCAGGGTATAGCCCAACAGCTCATCATCGCATGGTATGCTATCTGAATCGTCCGTATCGCCCTCAAACCCAACCCATCCCAGAACCCCAGAACCCGCCTCATCGAACCAATCACCAAGCCTTAGCTAGACCACTGTTAGTCTCAAGTCGTGAATAGCCACGGAAGAAAGACTCACCAGCACTACCACCCCCGAAGTTATCTACCTTGACAACAACAACTCCCGAAGAGGACGTGGATACGGTATCGACAGCCGAAGTAGCTGGCGCTGACGAGGCATGAGCTGTCTCAACGACGGAGTTGATGGCGATCTTTCGGCCGAAGATGGACAAGGTATTCGATTGGGCGACTGGGGCGGGCGCCGCTGAGACGGCGAGGACGGTCGCCATTAGCAGGGTAAGGAGGGATTTGAGCTGCATCGTAATAGTGCTGTTGTTTGTGGTGTCGAACGAGTGTGATGTGTTGGATGGCCCGTATAGTTATGTAAGGAGCGTGGGTGACAGGTATGCGTTCGGTTTTGAGGGGAAGGACTGAAGATTCGTATGACAGGAAAGACGGAGAAACTAACCAGATCTTATACCTTATCGACAAGGAAACACCCTCCAGAAGAAGGCGTTTTGAAGAAATCCGTGCTCGGTCATTACGCTACCACCGACGCACCGGTCCGTTTACGATGGTCTACGGCTTGGCAGCCATACCCAATTCGTTTCAACACGCAGCCCATCGGTGATGTGGAAAGTGTCACTTCCGGCGGAGGCGTTTTCGAGCGTAAACCGCCACTACTTGAGGAATTTATGACGAACCTCTTGACGACGACGGGTTTGAGGTTTGAGTAAGATGTTTTCGTGGATTGTCCCGTTCGGCTGAAAGAGCATTCTTGACCTCGGGAAGAACGTGCCGAAGATAGATGATGATGATGACAAGCATGAAAGCCGATCCGTCACATGCCAAGCCTTCAAGCAGCCGAGCCGCCAAATCGAATCCCCTGATGATCCGTTAGATCTGCTTCCGGCGACTGAGTAGAGGTTTCCTTCCGTAATGCCTGCCGTGAGAAGAGACAAAAAGACCCGAATTGGAAAGGATATGGAAGCTGTTTAAACGTGGAATGGTGATTAAGAGGCGCCAGCGGAAAGACGACAAAAGCCAGTGTCAGCTTCCGTGTCATTGGCGTCATTGCAAAATTGAAGCTTCCGGCGAGACGGTGAGTTCCTGATCGAAGACACTGGCAATCGTGAGAATGATCCTGTCTCTGTGATCGGCATGCACGAGAAACAAGTACAAGGAAGATCGGATGCAGAGGGTCCCACTCGAAGCTGGTTGCTGTCATAATTAGGCGCTGCATTGGGCAGCAGCGCCTAATTGAGAATAGCTCTGTTTTGAATACACCTCCACCGCCCATTTTGATCCGGTGACCAAAGCGTTCTCGCTGCTTATAGTTTGCAGCTCTCGCAGCGACTCTAAGCGACCGACTCCAGACGGAACGTAAACAAGAGCTACCTACAGCCATGGTATGTGGGTTCGATGTGGCGCTCCGACACTAGGAGTACTGACTCCATCAGTCTCATAAACCAATAGCAGCGGTTAGTCCTGTGTTACCTTCCTCTCAACTTTCGCCTTCATGCGTCGATTTCTCTCCACCGGCGCAGATCCCCTCGTCCACACATTTTCGGGTTCGACCTTTTTGAGCTGATTTGGTCACTCTCCAGATGTCTGGCGCCTCCCTCCTTGGCGGGATATCAGCCTACGCCCGATACAACTCCCTTCCTTCACTCATCGCTTCATTCGGCATAGGCGGTTTCATGGCATTAAGCGGTATGCGTATCCGGGATGGCCTAGACTACGGACTTGAGGGGGCGGCGGGTATGTCGAAATCCTACCCCGTTCCTGATGTTCGGACTGTCGCGCTGATTTCCGGATAAATCACAGCGAGTTCGGCGGCATTGATGATACCTACACTTCGGTATATTCCCCTCTCATGCTCAGATGTCAGGAGGGCCCTTGTTGACAGTAGTACAGGCGAGCAGTCGCGACTCGAGCACCGTTGCCTGTGACGCTCTCTGTTCTCGCGGCGGGCAGTACGGGTTATTACATCTTTGAATACTTTGATCGACATCCTTGAGATCGCAGACGAGGAGAAACGAAGGTTGACGAAGGTATATTATGGCAGAAGGAATCATATGTATGCATAGGTATGAATATGTGTGTTATACGTCACAGCTTAGCAGATCCTTTCGGAGCATCCTACCGCTCTCAGCTCAGCAGTCCAAATTAGGAGGAAGACCACTCACTCGGATCATGATACTAACCCGGTGTCCTTCCTTCAAGTCCCTCGAAGCTTCGTCTGAGTAAGGCAAGATGGAATGATCATACTCATACCTCACCTCTCCACTATCCTCATCAGCTCAGCTCGAACAGATCCTGATTCAAAACGAACCCCTGCAAGTAAAGACATCCGTTTGGCAGCAATATATCCCAACCCTCCCTATCCCCTTTATCGACTCCTTTCCTCGTCAACCTCAATATTCTCTCCGTTCCCAAACATATCCCGATGATCATTCCACCCGACGCATCGAGATTATCGACGTGTGGCAGTATCTCTCCTTCCGGAGCGAGGTGGAGGAGGTGAGTCAAAGCTTCTCTTGGCGGGGAACTGGATCCTTCAACAGCCTGTGGCGAAGAGGTAAGGAGAGCGTAAGCCCGGTTAAGGAGGGGTATCAAGTCTGGATATAAAGGCGATGGAGGTGGAAGAGAGGAGAGAAGGGATTCTCGATAATGGTGAATGACTGAATCGAAGTGGCCCTGTCCAACATGAGCTTTCCCACACACCTGGCTTAAGAGGCATCGGTGAAGAAGTAACGGGCTCACCTCTTCGAACCCATATTCCCCTTGAAACAGGTCCTGCAACCCATCGTTCCCTGAGGTATTTATCGATACAGAGGATGATGGAGAGGATGTTATTAGCTTCTTCCGACGTCGAACTCGATCAGATCGGTCTAGCTTCCATAAAGCAACATTGAGTAGCTGTCGACATTCCGAGGGGTCGTAAAAATCAGGGTGGAGCGAGAAACCTCTATGGTGCAGCTGACTTGAACTTGTAAAGGAGATGGAGGAGGGAGTAGGTTGGATGGGATGAATGAGGGTCGATGAGCTGGATTTCCGATGCTGAGCGAAAGACGTCTTCGCGAGGTGTGAGATCACTCGTACGAGTCTCATGAGCTCGAAAGGCGACACCCCTTTCATCTAGCGAAAACCTGTAGTTACTGAAGGATCAAGGTGGAGGTGCTTCGCTCCTTACTCGAGTACCGTACACCGCCGGTAATTTGGCGAGCATCCGTGCTTTCAGATTGTATTCTCTAAACCTTGTTCGAATCCATTGATAATGTCTGAAAAATCTGCAGAGAGGACCGCTGCGGAGACGGGCATACTTTAGCAGATACACGACCAGATAGCGCAGAGGACAGCTCGAGCACATTAGCTATGACCTCTGCACCCCTTTCCCATCCAATGGCTCCTACCTCCCGCGAGAACCGACCGATGATAGCAGGGCCTTCCGAAGCCGAACCGCCATATCCGCTTCATCTCGAAGGAACAGTCACACCAGGCTTCGGTCGAGGTGCTCGAGTACTAGGCATACCCACCGGTCCGTCCTCCGCTCCCTCTCTTCCCCTTTCAATGCTGATGAGTACAGCCAATCTCCCCAACTCAAGCCTAGGACCGCTCAATGAGCTCCACCTCACAGGGATATACTTCGGCTTCGCTCGTGTCCACCCTCTCGTCCCTTCCTCCCACTCTCAATCCCAGACGTCATCACACACCAACCCCACACCAACTCTACCTTCACAATCATCATCGTCACCCACCACCTCTCAACCCTTGCAAGCGAACCTAAACTCTCAAACAATCTCCTCCTTACCCTTCGAGACAGCCCCTTACCCGCCCGACTCCATCAAAGGATTCACTTCCTCCCCAAAAGGTTTGGATCGAGAGGACGAAGGTGTTTGGCCAATGGTCATGTCCGTAGGTTGGAATCCATACTTCAAGAACGAAAAGATCACTGCGGTATGTCGTTGTTCAGACCCCTCAATTGTCCTTCATCCGCATCCGGGAGTATTCGACTCCGAATACCGAGCTCGAGCTCGAGCTGACTGTGTACTCTTCGACTTGGGGTTTTTGGCTCGGTAGGAAGTCCACATAATGCACCCGTTCAAACATGATTTTTACGGACATGAGATGTCGGTCCTCGTGCTGGGGTATATCCGACCCGAATTGGATTATGTCTCGACTCGTATGTCCGGCTCTCTCTCTCCCTCTTTCTCTTTCTCTTTCTCTTCCTTCCTCTCCCTCTCTCATCCGAACGAGCTGACGTGAGCTTCGGTGGGGGTAGAAGCGTTGATCGAGGATATAAGGACGGATGTGAAGGTCGCCTTCAACAGTCTTGAGAGGGAGGGCTATGCGGGTTTCGCTTCGGATCCTTTCCTCGCTGGGACTGGAAGTGAGAAGGGATAACGAAGGACTGGGAATGTAGCGAGACGACTAGATGTTTGTCGGCCGACCTTAATCTAGATTATCCCTCACGCTTCATCTAAATTCATATTCTGCAAAGATCACGTCACAGTACAGAGGGGGTTCATCGCTCGGGCTTGCAAAGTTGTGGATTCGCCTCACGACACTAGCTAGGAAGAGCGCATCCCAGAAACAGATTCGCATAAAATCTTTTTATCTATAGATAGATATTCAATCCGTCGATCAATCTTCTCTTACTCAGCACATCACTTCTTCACCGGACTCCGACTCCGACTCCTACTCCTACTCCTCGAAGTGACACTCCGACTCCTCCTCCTCTTGACCGGACTCCTATTCCTACTCCGACTTCGACTGACCACACTGATGCTCCTACTCCTCGACAAACTCCTCGTGTATGACCTCTTCTTCCTAGGTGGCAGGGATCTCGACCTCGACCTCGACCTCGATCTCGAATAACTCGGTGATCTCCTCCCATAGTCAGGTGATCTCCTACGAGGTAGAGGACTTCTCGACCTGTACCTTCCCCCTCCTCCGTCTCCTCCTCCGCCTCCTCCATACCCACCTCGTCCACGATCATTGTATCCTCCTCGATAGCCGCGCCCTGCACCTCCTCCACCAACTCGCGGGATATAAGTATCACGTCCACCAGGTGGTCCGCCTCGATAACGACGGGGTGAAGGTGAACGACGGCGGTATGAACCGCGACGAGGTGAAGGTGAGCGGGAAAAGGAGGGTGAACGTCGACGACGGTATTGAGGGGAGCGGGAGCGGGAACGAGATGGTGTTCGGCGACGCCGGGAGAGGACTGCAGTTGGTGGGGATACTGGGCGAGGAGCAGGGAGTGGGTGTTCGGATATCTATAAAAGCAGGAAGAGTCAGCTCAAAGAATGAGAGATACGATGCTTCCAGTTGGGAGATACTATAGCCTTGCCTCGGCAATGATGCAGCTGCCAAGCCTCGAGGTCGCAAGGCGGGACGAAGGGATCACAGCCCACCTGAACGGTAAGGAACGATCCATCCAGCTGACCCCCATCCATACATTTCACAGCTTTCTCAGCCATCTCACTCCTCTCAAACTCCAGTGCCGCCTTGCCTCGATTCAATCCAGCTGATGATCAACCCTCATCAGCTCTGTTCTTGCATCGCTCGAAGACTCCGGTCGGACATACAAACTTTGAAGACCGGTAAATCACATCCCGTAACTCTCCCATACTCCCCAAAGATCTCCTCCAGATGCCCTCTAGAAACATTCTTCGTCAATCCTCCAACAACGACGACCTTGAACCCAGTAGAAGGAGCTGAACCATTCGTTTTGACTGGTGAACCAGCTGGAGAGCGGGAACGTGAAGGTGACCGGGAGATTGACATGGACATATCCCTCGAGCGGGAACGACGGGGTGAGGCGGAGAGAGGTTTTGGAGAACGTGAACGGCCTCGGTCGGACATGGTGGTCCGTTTTTAGTTGCTAGTATCGGCCGGTCGAGCAACAGTAGTGAGCTTTCGTGAGGTGAAAGGAAGGGAAGGGTGGAAAGTAATGAACATAAGCGGATGAGCGGAGATTTGCGGCATTACCACCAGAAGTCATCTTAGGCGTCTGGTCACCGTGTCTTTGTAAGGGGAGTTGCAAATAATTATCTGAATGAACCTGAATATGGAGATCTTGATATGTCCGCTGGTCTACCTCCACGACGGATCACCTATAACATCTGGTGCACAATAATGGTTGAGAGTACGCCCCAGACGAAAAAGCGCAACCAGGCTGGATAGGCGAAGTGTAAGTGATAGTTTGTGCTGCCTTTCATAAATGGAAAAGCGACATGTTATACCATTGTAAGGTGACGGCGATACGTACCCCAAACATCTGCAGCCATTCTGTGTGTGTGTTGTGTGACCGTATTCGGCCGAAGAATCAAGAAGTTCAAGTGGGCCGATCAATATACTGACAATCTCTGACCTGTCTCTAGGATACACGTTTTCATCGCTGCTTGGATATCGCGATGAGCGGGCCCAAGGTGTACAACATAGATTGCTAAACGCCAAGAGACGCTGACAACGTCCGGCTTTCTCAAGTATAGTCACGAGCGAACAAGACCGAGCGCACGAAGTAGCTAGAACCATCTGGAACCCGCGACCGCCGCCTCCTTGACAAACGTCTCAGTCCACGGATTTATCTCCGTCAAATGTCCCTCGAAACCCTCCTTGGCTAGATCTCGACTGATATTGTATGGTATGAACTCATTCGATCGACTGCCCGGACAGTCGACCGAGCAGAGCCGACTCGAAAGATCATCCGGCTCGAGATGAGACAAGGTCCGCACAAGGTGGTTACCCGAGACCGAAGATCCTCCCGGCTGGTCAGCTGCAATTGCATCTCGCCAAAAGATCCTCCAAGTATGGCTTAGGTGCTCCTTCAGCAGGGGTACTAGACTGATCACAAGCATTGCTGTCGGCCGATCAAATCAATGTGCCGACGTCAAGATGGCTTGCACAAGGTCCGCTGATCCCGGACCTCCGAGATAAAGGCTATTCGTTACATATGCTAGGAACCAACCCCTGATCAGGGCTAGGGGTAGATTTGCCTTCGGCAGTTTGATTCACTATTCACAGGCTGAGGCAAGGTTCACGTAGTGGGCTGTTTGTCGTATAGGGGTTCATGATGCAGATTGTGAGTGGATCGAGTGATGTTTCGATTTATGGATCTGAACGGGATTCGGCATAATCAGGTTGTTCATCTGGATGTTGCGTATGAAGGTAAGCGATAGACTGGAATTGTGCGTCGAAAGGATCTTACGTGGGCCAAGGGGTTCGCGCAAGGGCCCGCCCAAGCTCGATTTTGTATACACCGGAGAAGCACCGAAATCGTAAGAAGCGCGGCGGCCTATGACGGAGTACCACCACCAACAATATTTTATATTTAGGGTTCTGTACATGATATAACGCTGACATGCGATATGCTCATTTGACTTTAGTTCGGTATGTGAAAAGCTCCGTGAAACGCTATCTACGCCGCGGATGACCCTTCACTCCTGCTAGACCCCGACCCGGGTCTCATCTCCCTCTCCCTCTCCCTCTCCCTCTCCCTCGCGGCCATCTTCTCCTCCTCATGCTCATCCATTGCCCCGCTAAGAAACAGCTCGCCCGACAGAAGCATCGGTAGAGTCGAGATGAAGAGGTAGAGCCAATATAGGACGAGGACAACAAGGATGATGGCGGTGACGACGCGGAATGTTGGTGAGTCAAAGTCTGTGGCAAGTTGGGAGCAAGCGAAACCGTATGCTCCTATCGGGTAGGCAGCGGACCACATGTTGAGGCTGAAAGTCGTTCGCGGGAGATCGCGAATGAGAGCGACGATGGCGAGGAGGAGCCAGAATCTGAAGGGGCTTTCAGCCGTCATCTTTCCAGGGATGAATTGGGTCGAAGCACTTACGTAGCGAAACCCCAAATAGTCAAGCCGATCACTAAGCCTGCAGCGTAAAAGCCCATGCCTGGAAAACGATCAACGCTACTTCGTCTTTAAGAATGCCTCACGCACCCACTTCCGAATCTGCCACGGGTCCTTTCGCGTAATACTCCAAGAGATGCAGCTTCGGTCCGGCGAGATATCCGAGCGTGTCGTACGAGTAAGCTGCGTTGGCAAAAGCACCGACAGGGATGAGCTGCGCTGCCACCTTCTTTGCTGGAGGGGTTTGGTGGGATAGGAGCCGTGTGAAGTATGCGGTGATTGTGAGCAGGGCGAGGAAGAATCCTAATGAAATTCTTAGCGAATATCCGAAACGGCTGGAAGTGGTGGAAACTCACCTGCTCCTAGGAGGATGTAAGACACCACGAGGACCGGCATGGCTAGACCAACACTGATCGGGGTGTAGTTTATCAACACGCTCCCCGCCGAAGCGGTCGCCACCAGTCCAGTTGTGGGATACATCAATGTCGGACTCAGATTGCTCAGGTGCACCTCCTCATCTCGTATCAATAACCAATATGTGATCGTTGAAGAGACCAAACTCTGAGCGACTGTCGCCCACCAGAAAGCATAACCCACATACCGCCAGTTATGCCATGTTGAGCCGCATATCAGGCAGACTAGTTCGGTGAGAGTTGCCGCGGCGATGGTTGTTGTGGATAGATAGGTGGTCTGCTCGACTTCGGATTCGAACATGTCGGCTGTGGAGCGGGGGTAGAGTATCCATCGTGTGACGAAAACCAGGGAGATGAGGGCGAAGAAGATAAGGTCGAGGATGAAGACGATGACGGAGATGATACCTGTCAAGGGTCAGCCAATCTTAGCCGAGAACTTCATGAGGTAGTTGGCCGAATATAATGTCCGGACATGAATCGAGTAAGACATAAGAAGGATTACTCTTGGGTGTGAAACGGGAGTCGGAGAAGTAGCGAAGCATTCTCACCTAGACCCCGGAATTGATAAGGGTTGTTATGCAAGAGCACTGCCAATATACCAGTGCCCATGCAGATCGTGAACATCTGAGGAGTGAAAGACTTGATGGCCGTCGGGATTGCGTTCGGAACCGCTCTCCAAAAGTTATGCTTCGGCCGTGGGCCCTGAAAGGCGAAACCCCGCATGATGAGTAAGGCGGGTTAGGACTGATGGTGCAAGGGGATGGAGGCACTCGTCGGTAAACTGTGGAAGTGCTCAGCGTAAGATCCAGCTTCTACGCTTGGACCCGTGATCGAGCAGGACAGATGTGAAGGTCGCTTGTATGACATAATGAGAATACTCCTGCTCTGTAAACGATTCTGTAGGCGATTGTCGATTTTTTGGCGGAAAGGTAATTAGAATGACGCACGACTCCTTTGTTCTCCGATCGATCGAAGTTCTTGGCGCGGGGTAAGACGAGTAAATCCTGCTTAGATCAGACAAAGACGATCTCACAGCACCTTGAAAGATTGCAGGACAAAACGAGTACGCGAAACGAAGTGCATGGTACATCGACATCAACTGCAAGATGGATTGCTTTGGGTCGATCAGCTTGTAAAGAGGGATCTAGCAGGAAAGATTCAACAGCGGGCGGGGATGGAGGTGGAGGTGCGGCTAATGACTTTCGGGGCCAATTCAAGACAATGATAACCGATCCCGTCGTATCAATGTCATTCCGGATTTATCGGCGCTCAACTCGACTTTTATATACCAATCCAGAAATCATGTACAAGCATTCTCCATTCAAACGTCAGGCTTCGTCCATGCTCTGTGAACCCTCAGCTGATATGTTGACGTAGAACTCGAATCTACCCGTGAGGACTTCGAAGCTAGCTATGAGCCACACACGACGAAGACGCCTCAGCCTGATTGGAAGCCTGGTGGAGGACTCAACGACCTGGTACATCCCCCTTTCGACTGTATGTTACTAGTTGAATAGTCCGACCGCAGCCGTACGCAAAGGACTTCGACCCGAAGAATGGGAAATGGGTGACGATCATACCCGAGGAGAAGGAGAAGGCACAGGTGTACAAGGTTTGCTTTGACCGCATATGTTTTTGGCCCAGAAAAGCTATCCCCCCTACTCGTTGGATCAGGCCATTAGTTTCCCATCCATCCTCCGCTCTTGCTCCTGATCCGACCGACCTGAAAAGTGGATACAGAGCTGATTACGAAATGTAGCTGATGACCTCCGCTATCGTACGCTTCTCAGTTTGATCCAGCTTTTCCCTTCCAAGCTCAAATCCTCGGTAGATTCCCCGACCCATCTCGTTCACCTCAACCATCGGCCCAACCGGAATACACAACGTTGCTAAAATCATCTCTCCTACCTCCTAAGGGACTGATGAGTGCCCTACTCAGCTCGCACCAATGTCATACTTCAACATGGTCGCGCATGACCCACCGACGATAATGATCTCCGTTCAAGCAGGAGGGAAGAAGAATCATTCAGACGGATTGAAAGGTTGGTGACCCCCCCTTCCCCCCAAACCCGCGCTCGGTCGTTCGTTTTGAAGCTGATGAGAGGCAGATACGAATCATAATATCAAAACGACTAAACAGTTTTGCGTCTCGATCATCTCAGAGCCGATGCTTGAAGCTTCGAATTACTGTTCCATTGACGCGCCGGATGAGATCGACGAGTGGAAACTGTGTGGATTGACACAGAGGAAATCACAGTAAGTCTGACCAACCTTTCGAACGAGATGTTTGAGCTTTTTCAGCTGAAGTCGGCGTGGTTGTGGTGTAGAACGGTTAAACCCCCACATGTTGCCGAATCACCTTTCTCGATGGAATGCGAGCTCATGCATTGGTACGATGTCATCAGTGGAAGTGGGGAACCTTCGAATACCGTCATCCTAGGTCGAGTCAAGCGGTTTCATGTGGTATGTCACTAACGTTCGCGCGTACCAACCGAGAGAGTCCAGAACTCTGATGATTTTCGTAGAAGGATTTCGTAATAGATCCGAATGATCCGATGAAGTGTCTCACCGAGAAACTTCGACCGATGTCGAGATTAGGCGGGATCAGGTGGGTCTGCCGTCAATTGTATCTCGATATTACTAACCGAACCCTTCATGGCAGCTATGCGCGATCGACGCAGTGCGTGCATGTCCGGGGAACTTCAGGCTCGGAGCTGATGGTTATGCAGGTTGATCGAGCTCGTGCGTCCGGTCTGGGACAAGGTGAAGGACGAGCCTGAGGTCAAGGAGGCATTGGCGAAGGATGTCAAGACGGTGGAGCCGGATTCTTCACGTTTATAGCGAGATTGTTAGAGGGATGTATCAATGCAACAAACTCTCAAATTCCGGCGGCCTCTTCGGAGGAGCAGTGGAGTGACTTATGCTTGGCATACTCTCGCGAAGCTGCATTTAATGGAGTCCACACCTTGTGCTGTACCCGCCCATGCTCCGGGACTACTGAAGTTTGACAGTATACATCCGTGACATTATTGTAATACAGAGGCTGCCAGATTCGTCTTCATCCCTGGATGGGTGAAAGAGCAAGCATTGATCTTTATCGTTGTTGACGTGGAAAATGTGCACGAGTGTCATAGACTGCGAACCTAACAAAAGGTCTTCACTCCTATTCCTCCTCCTCCTCCTCCTCTTCAGCAGCTTCCTCCTCCTCCTCATCTTCCTCATCCTCCTCGTCTTCAACCTCAGCACGCTCAGCCTCCAACACAGCAGTAGCGATCCGGTCTAAGTCACGCCTGCAAGATTCTTCAGTACGGATCACGATTATCCACCCACGACGGTTTGATGACTAGCAGTGGAACCGCACTCACATCCCATCCTGACTGATCTTCCTACCACCATCCGGAGCCTGCTCAAGTACCCCGATCTTCTCCAAAGCCTGGACAACGTTCCTCTGCACTCCCGTCGAAGAGTCTCGGTGGTGTGTAGGTCGATTGCCTCGTCGGTTCTTCGATCCGTGAAGCTTGGCGAGAGCACCGACACCGACATGTTTGCGGAGGTAAATGTGTCGTGCGACAGCGGCTATGGCATGAGAGAATCATGTCAGCGAGACGCCGCGAAGTGAGAGTAGCTTAGGTGGATGAGCCACCAAAGAGTTGCTGAGATGCAATGCTTCGCCTTGGCTGTACGACCGACAAAGCATTGCCGCGTGAAGGCCTATGGAGAGCATGAACTCACCAGCTCTCACGTAGTACCAATCAGGATCATATGGCGCCAACTCCTTCTGAGCACCAGTCTTCACCGTGTCAACCCATGTTGGGATCTCGAGCTTTCCGGATCGTTTCAGATGGGAGGAATAGGCTTTGATGAACGCTTCAGCGCTGTTTGTCGATTGAGAATAGAATATTTGAGGAGCGATTCACGAAACAGGGATAGGCGTAATTGAAGGTGGATTGTAAGGGGAAGAAGAAGCCATCGATGATCAGCTCTGCCTCCGTTCTTGGCTTTCACGCTGAGCCATGATAAGAAATGGGTCGCAGCAGAACCAGCAATAGCTCCTCATGTAGCTCCTCGCCATCATTGCGCATGAACGTCGCCGTTCCTCCTGAGGCACCACACACGACTCTGCAATGTACCGTCCGTCGCCTTCTCTGCTCGCTGTTGCGGCCACTACCCAAAGCTGAAGGTAAGGATAGAGACTCACCTGACATCTCGAACACCTGGCATGTTGGGCGACAAAGACTGAAAGAACCAGAATCGACGAAGTAAGTCTAGCTGGGTGGACCAGCAAAGAAGCAGGAGGGGAGCCGATTGTGGCGCCAAGGTTCTTACTCGGATTTAAGGCCCTTCGCCTCAAAACGCCGATATTGCCCACACTCGCGATATCAACCGCTTCCGTGGGAGAGTAGGTCAGGGCCGATTTTGATGTTTTTGGTGGCGAGATTCTGCTCGCTCAAAGAAAGACTGGCTGCAGGATAGGCAATACGGCTGCCTATATGTATATGACGAGCCACTAGGACCGTTCATCCACCTTCTCTCCCCTGTACCAGTGAGAGTATTCTTACGGCGATGTAGGTTCAAGGTGTCTGCGTATAGTAGCTGTTCTGACCTGTCTCAGGTCCCGACTTATCTTCCTCAACCTCCCTTCGTCACTCACTACCTCCTCACTCCAATCCCTGCTCGCCTCTCCATCTTCGTTAAGCAATAATACGACCGTCACAGATCTCAAGCTTGTACCGAAACGTCGATTTGCCTTTGTGGGATATAAGTCAGAAGATGAAGCGAGGCGGGTGAAGGAGTGGTTCGACGGGAGCTTCGTATTTGGCGGAGGGAAGATCAAGGTGGACTTCGTGGGAGATCAAGTGCGCAAATCTTGTTCAATCATATGTAGCACATCTGGGCCCAAAGCGCCAATCTGCCCTTCAGTTGTCTTCAATCCCGACGTCCTGTGATTGACGTGTATGACAGCCGCTCGCTCGGATGGCCCCTAAAGCTGCCGAAGCGAATGCCACCGAGTCGATAAACACACCAGCGAGGGATTATCACGCAACAGCCGGACCCTCGAAGCGAATGCAAGAATTTATGGACGTGATGAAAGGCGCCGACTCTACTCCTACCGCTTCGACTTCCGCTTCTACAGCTGTTCCTGGTGAGGACGGATGGGTCGCAGATGGAGAACAAAAGAAGAGGAAGGAGAAGATCAAAAAGAGGGAGGGAAAAGCTGAGGAGATTGAGGAGAATGAAGCGGTCAAGGATCATGGGGAGGATGATGATGTTGCTTGGTTGCGGAGACGGCAGGCGGCTTCCAACGGAGACGTTTCACAGACTGCTGATGATAAACCATCGGTGAGTCAATCTGCGCGGGAAGTCCACACTATGCTGACGCTTCAGGCTGACGACGAGCTCATCCTATCCACACGCCGACTATTTATCCGGAACCTAGCCTTCATAACAACCTCAACCGACCTCTCATCCCACTTCTCCACCTTCGGACCTATAGAAGAGGTCCACCTTCCCGTCTCACAACAGACCGGACAACCCCTTGGCACAGCCTTCGTCCTCTTCCGAGATCCACAACATGCTCTCGAAGCGTTTAGGAAGCTGGATAAGACCACCTTTCAGGGCAGATTACTGCATGTTTTACCTGGACGAGCGAAACCTGGACAGGAGCGAAGTGGGGGGGACGGAGTGGTCGATGGACAAGTGCTTGGGAAAGCTAGAGAAACCCGAGGAGAGGTGAAGAAGGGTGCCGAGACGAGACGGAAGGAGGAGAGCTCAAAGGGGGTCAACTGGGCAACGATGTATATGAACGTGAGCGGAACCTGCCGTTCTTTGCGATTATCATGCTGATCTGTTCCAGAGTGACGCCGTCGCCGCTTCCGTGGCCGACCGAATGGGCATTACCAAATCCGACCTTCTCTCCGCCGAAAGCTCCAACGCCGCCGTCTCCCTCGCTCTCGCCGAAACCCATATCATAGCAGAGACGAAGCAATACTTCGGAGATGCCGGGATCGTCCTCGAGTCGCTATCACCGAAAGTTCCTCGATCGCAAACCATCATCCTCGTTAAGAATATCCCTTACGGAACGACGATCCACACCCTGACCGACTTGTTCTCCTCCCAAGGGAAGCTGAGCAAAGTTCTGCTTCCACCAGCGGGGACGCTTGGTGTGGTGGAGTTCGAGAACAGCTTGGATGCGGGTCGGGCTTTCAAGTCTCTCGCATATAGGCGGATGGGCAATGCCGTGCTCTACCTTGAGAAAGGACCGGTTGGGATGTTCAAAGAGACAGCTATACCAGCCGTCACTCAAGAAGCCGAAGCCAAATTACTCGCTGAGAAAGTCGCCAATGCCGCAAAAGATGCACCAGACCCGACAGACGAAGCTGGATCAACACTCTTCCTTAAAAACCTCTCGTTCTCCACGACGACCGACCGATTATCCACCATACTTTCGACACTCCCAGGTTGCTCTTTCGCCAGGGTACACACGAAACCTGATCCGAAACGACCTGGCGAAAGGTTATCGATGGGTTACGGGTTTGTCGGGTTCAATACTCGTAAGGCGGCGAACAACGCGCTTGGGGGTTTGCAGGGGTTTGAGGTGGATGGGAAAGCGCTGGAAGTCAAGTTTGCGCAAAGAGGTGTGGAGGAGAAGGAGGAGAAGGGAGGCGAACTGAAGGGGAAGACGAAGAGTACCAAGGTTCTCGTGAAGAATTTACCGTTCGAGGCTTCGAAGAAGGATGTCAAGGAGCTCTTCAGGTGGGTCTTTCCACTTCCCTCGTGATGTCGTACCGCTGATATGGAGCAGTGCATATGGGACACTCAAGTCAATTCGATTGCCACGTAAATCGACTGTAGCATCCACAGGCGCTCAATCGACGCGAGGATTCGCGTTCCTTGAATTCACGACTCACACTGAAGCTCTTCGAGCGATGGAAGCGCTGAAACATACACATTTGCTTGGAAGACATCTCGTGCTTGAATGGGCGAAGGAGGGTGAAAGTGTGGATGTTGCTGGGTTGAGAGAGAGGGTTGGGAGGGATTACATGGGAGTTGGGGAGGAGAGGGTTGGAAAGAAGAGGAAGTTGGATTTTGGGGAGAAGAATGGGGATGAGATAGACGGGTTGGAGGGGTGAGCGGGCGAGGGATGCGCACAGTATTGCGTCGCCATTTCTGTTTGCATTTCGTCCTGCTCTATCTGACACATCGTGGTCGTCGTGGAAATGCATCCTTTCAGTCCGAAAAGTTTCGTGTATGAACGCATCTAGGCTCAATCCAGATTTCAAACGATTGAGGAAGCGAATGGTTTCTGACATTGGCTTGTTCTTCCATGAGATTATACCAATCAAGGTTGTCCTCCGTCGATCAAAACGTCATACAGTTGTAATGATATTATGTTATCTCCCGATCCCCTTCATTCCGTAATCTCAGCTTACTCCACGCTCTTGATCCTTCCCCGCATCCTTCCTCGACGTCCTCATCGGCGCATCACTATTCTTCTCCCCCTGTTCCCCAGGAGGATGTGAATACCCAGCGACAGCAGGCGAACCCCTCGTGAAGTCTTTCCCAGTCTAGTAAATCCCAGTCTCAGGTACATCCTTGAATCGTACGAAGGGAGCGGACTTACCTCATTCTGAACTTCTTCAGAAGCTTTCTCGGGGTTGGCCTCTTTTGCGGAAGAAGAGAATGCTGCGTCCGTACGTGCTACATCGTCGGTCTATCCGCCATCTCATCAGCTTACTCGGTTCCAAGTAAGAGTAGAGAGGTGGGGAGAAAGTGGACTTACCCCTGCACCGGTCGATCCAGCTTCATCGGAATACAACTCCTTCTTCCCATGATCACTCGCATATCCCCGATTCGGTTGAATGTGGACTGGGCTTTGAATAGGATAACCATATATCGAGAGATTTGATATCGTCCGACTCGTTGCACGGGGTCTGGATGGTCCAGCGGCGTGAATGAGAGGAATGAGTTCAAACGCGGGAGGTGGTGGTGGTGGAGGGATCATCGGTGTTCGGAGGAGGAGGAGGAAAGTTCTTTTGGCGGTCGGGAACATTTCCAGTGCTACACGGCAAGGCTCGATTGCGGTCAAGTTGAAAGATGGAAAGCAAGTGAGGATCTTAAGCTGATATAGTACACCAGACACGCAAGATCGACTTTCGGTGGGACCGACGCTTCCGAGTGGCTCGAAACGTGACGTCATGTGTAGTGTCGCTTATGTAAGCGAGTGGATGAATCGAGTCTGACGGTGTTATGCGGTCGGAGGTTGGTCTCATGACTGGGCAAATGTGAATCGACCATTATGGAGGGATGGAGGTTACTGAAGCGACACGGACTGAGCAAGCTTCGTAATTTAGCTGTGATGAAAGATTTTGAGATAGAAATATGGTATCGGGCTTGACGATGACGGAGTAGGCTAGTCCCCCTTCCGCAACGAAAGCCTGTTTCAATCGCGTAGCTGGTCTCCTAGTACACGTTTGGGTAAAACTACTCGTCCCGACCATATTATTTCCCACATAAGCGTCCACACGGCAAAAGCATTGAAAACCTAGAAGGGTCTCCGGGACACCTGAAACGATAAGTTACGCGACGCGTGCCTGAACATTTGCGGGAGAATCTAATGTGACGACGAGGCATTCCAGCTTGACGATGTCTTGACCGTCAACATCCCTTCGTTCAGGCTGGTTCGAAGTGATACTCTCCGGCACAATGGGGTCTCGACGTCTCTTCATGGGCTCTATAGTGCTCCTGGCGCTGGTAGTTGCTGTTTTAGCGGATATCAACACGGTGAGCTTGCCTCGGCTTCGAGCATCAGATTGTTCGAGAGGGATACATTGCATAGCAGAGCTTGAGTCAATGTTTGCGGACAACTTTGCTAATCGCGTATCCAGCCCAGGTCACGACTGCGCCAGCCAAAGCCCTACAACCACGCAGCTGCTGTTCCGCCCGTGGTCACGTTTGACCACGATCTTGGGACGACGATGAAGCGGGTCTTCGCGACGTTGTTCCCTTTCCAAAGCCCAGCACGGAACTCTGGTACGTCACTTGAAGGTCCTGAAACATTGCTTCGTTTTGACTAATAATAATCCAACAGTCCTTGCAACGTTCTACATCTCATCGTAGGTATTCTGATTTGTCACCGAGCCAACGCCCTCAAATCGTTTCCGCCTAATCACAGCTTGCATCATCTCCCTGACCATTACCTTACTCATCTTCTTGGACTTATCTGACTCCCTTGTATCAGGATACCCAACTTCATCCTTCTCGCAGTCCCATCAACCCTCGAGCCTTCCTCCCTGAACACGATGATAGCATTCGCAACAGGCGGTCTACTCGGCGATGTCTTCCTCCACCTAGTCCCCCATGCGTTCTTTGGCGAGGGCGAGGGCGTTTCAGGGAGAAGCATTAGAGTTGAGGAGAAACGGAACATCGTCATTGGGTGAGTACGCTCATTGTACGAATCAGCTGAACAAGTTCAGAGGAGCGATCTTCCTCGGCTTTGCGGCTTTTTTCGTGCTGGACAAGACGATGCGAGTCCTCAGCGCTTCGGCTGACTCTTCGAACTCCCACGGGCAATCTCACGGTCACTCACATAATCATATCGACGGCGTGTCTGAAGCCAAATCGACTGTCATCTCTACATCGACGGGAAACAACGAGCTGAGATCCCGCAAGTCGCCTTCGGATGTGGCCACTACCACACCTACTCCGTCTCAAACCCATGTTCCCGGCACAAATCCTTCTCTCCGGCTTTCGGCATACCTCAATCTCTTCGGCGACTTTGCGCATAATATCACGGACGGTCTGGCTATGGCTGCGAGTTTCTATTCCAGTCCTGCACTCGGGGCTGTGACGACCATCGCTACCTTTTGTCATGAGATACCGCATGAGGTGAGACAACAGCTCATTTTCCTCACGGATATGGTGAAATCATGATCGTTAACCGGTGCAGATCGCAGACTACTCCATCCTGATCAAATCAGGATTTACCAAACCTCAAGCAATGGGCAGTCAGTTCTTCACAGCCGTCGGAGCTTTCGTCGGGACCTTCCTAGGGATTTGGATAGCGGAGACTTCAGGTACGGGAGAGAAGACGGTTGAGATCAAGGTTGGAGAAGGGTTGTTTGGGACGAGTGTGGGAGCTGGGGAATTGGTGATTCCGATCACTGCTGGAGGTCAGTCTCTAGTCCCCAGGGACAAGCTTGCAAGCTGCATTGAAGTGGCAGGGAGAGCTGATACGTATACAGGCTTTCTGTATATCGCGAGCGTCAGCGTAATACCTGAGTTATTGGCCGAGTCGAGAAGCGGGAAGCAGGCGCTCAAGGAGGTTTGTCCTACTGTCGGCAACGTTTGAGGGAGCTGACGAACCCGCCCAGTATGCTGCGATGGCCTTCGGGGTTTTTTGCATGGTCAGTCTCTAAATCACAGATCAAACTTGGAACTGATGTGATCACAGGCTGTCATCGCGTGGAACGAGTAGGCGCATACTGGTGGGTCAAGTTGAATACCTCGCATGGCATGGCTACCATGACGCACCGGCGGATCTGAAGACTGGATTGGGAGCTGATTGAGTGGAGACCGACTGATCAATGCGTGATTACCTATCCAATCGATGACCCGTTTCTCTCTTCTGTCCCTTCCCCCTTCCAATTGTACTCCCTCTATCCCATCTGGACTTCCCATCCAAATGCTGCGCAATCGAAAGTGCAGATCCTAATCAGAGTCATATTGAGCCAAAGACCTCCTTTGTTTGACCGACTCGAAGAGATACATAAGGATATTTCATGGATGTTCAATCGCAGCTCGATGACAGCCAAAGCCAGAAAGCCATTCGTCATCACACACGTCGAGTACAGACGCTACAGCTTGAGCGGGATCAAATATAAATCATTATTTTTCGCCACCTCTTTGTCACCTCTTTCTAGGCTTTCCGAGGCCTTCCCCAACTGACGGACCGAACTGCACACCCCGTATCCCTTAGGCGAAAGAGCACAATAGTCGTTCTTACCTCATCCCTACAGCCTTCTCTACACGTGCTCGCTAGTAGTTTGGCTCAATTCTTGTACGTTTGGAAAGAGACGTTCCCATACGACGATTGTATCGATTTCTGGAATAGCTTCCCCATCGGCCAACCACCGCCGGAATGAGCTCACAGCATCGCGCCACGTTCAATTGGGGTGCCGGTCCTCAATCGGTAAGCCTCGTCAAACCAGTTTCATGATCTGATCAAGAAGCTGACCTTGCTCAATCTCTGCCTTCTTTGTCGATCCCGTCCTCTCAATCTGTTTTAATAGGTCTACATCGCCGGAAACTTTAATAACTGGTCTGGCGATGCGACACCATTACACAAACAGCCCGATGGAAGCTTTGCGGCGGATGTACCGATGCCTTGGGGGGAGAAGCAGGCTTTCAAATACGTCGTTGATGGAGGTGGGAGAGGTTTCCTGGCGGAGTGCGAGATGAAAAGCTGATTTGGGGTGCAGACTGGAAGGTTAGGGAGGATGAGGCGAAGGAGTGGGGTGAGTGAAGCGTCTCTGTCGCGTTCTGTCATGGCGACGAGCATTGGCGGTCAGCGAGTTGAAGCTGATACGAGGTCCAGATGCCGCTGGTAACATGAACAACGTTTGTTTGCTATGCTAGCGGCCTGAAACTATCGCTCACGCTCGCAGGTCTACACTGCCCCTCATGCTACGGCATCGAATGGTCATGGCGCAGCCGCTGCACCTGCACCCGCCCCTTCAGCAAAGACGTCAGGAACGGCCGCAGCTACCGTCCCATCCACCACGGCCGCTGACTCCGCTCCGCCCAGTACTCCTGCCAAGAAGACCCAGCCTGACAACCTCATGGCTGCATCGGCACCTCGGGCTGCAGGTGGATACACCCTCGGCGCGATATCGGGTAGCAGTCCCGTCAGGACGGATTCACCCTGGGGCTCTTCCAAAACCACTACGGGCGCTCCCTCCAACTTCGGCACAACTGCAACATCCACGTTCACTACTTCCGCTACCAATGCTTCAGCTATGACTGCTACTAATGCGCCATCTTCTACCGGTACTACGTCTACGAAGGATGAGTTGACATCCGGGACAAGCGCTACCACCGATACATCGCCTGCGACTACGGAGACTCAGACGTACCTGGGTTCAGCGATGGCTACCCTCGGTGCGGTCCTCGGTGGTGCGGCGGTAGTTGTGGAGAAGGCTACAGGTGTCGATCTCACCCACTCTCACCAGCCTGTGAGTGTTTGCGACGGGATTGAGCGTATCTGAGGGCTGATGAGCCTAGATGTCCGTTCCCGAAGCTGAAGCTAAGGGCATTGATGTTGACACTCTTCCCAGGGCGGATGGCACCATCAACGCGAGCTCGCCGATCGGGACCCAGTCTTCGAGTTATGCCACTGCCGCGCTTGACGAGAAGATGGAGAACCTCGAGACCACCGACTCGACCAACTCCAACGTGCCCAATGGCCGGTCCAAGGGTGTGTTCTTGGCTGAAGTGAAGACTGAGTTGAGCTGACTCTTCACCACAGATCCCTACGCAAATGCACCGGAGCCTCTCCCTGAACAAACCGAGGAGCGGGACCATGACATTCCGGCTCAGGTCGATACGGTTATCAACCACAAACACATCCCGATGCCACAGATCACCGACTTGTCGGAGCGAGATCCGAAGAAGGATCGAACGCTTAATTCGGGAGTCAACAACGATACAGTCGGCACCAAGCCAATCTCCTCTGACCCCACCGTCAACGCGAAGGCAGCGAAGAACGATGCGGAGGTACACCAAAGTAATACCGCATCAACTGGTGCTACCGCTTCGTCTGGGCTGCCATCGGGTACAGCTATTGCCAAGCCAGATGCGATGAGCGCGAACCTCGACGCTCCCGCACCGGCATCTACTGCCGCTGCTTCTCCCTATCAAACCACGGATGCGACTGGCACCACCACAGCCGAAAAGATCAGTAACACCGCTGCCATGACAAGCCCTGGTACTGCTGAAACAGTCCGAGCAGCTCCAGTTGTACCTACTACTAGCGCCGTTCCCCCATCTACACCCGCAAAGGGTACCGCTTCTGGCACCACGGCCATGGCAGTCAGCCCGACACCGACCGCCGCATCGACACCTGCCGCAAAAATAGTCCAGAAAGAGACGACGGATGGATCGGATGTACGAAAGAGGAAATCGAGCTTCTTCCATAAAGTGAGGTTGTGGTGTTATCCTCAGAGCTCAAGCTGACTTTTATGCAAGATCAAGGGCAAATTCGGTAGTCACAAGGATTAGGGATGGACGAGGTGCGGTTGATACCCCTTCTTTCCCATCTGTGCTTGGTACCCGTCCTTAGCCTTTAATACCGCAAGGTCCCCGTTTGGGCGTCATTGACGTTTTCATATCCCTTTTTCATCGTTGTCGAGTAAGATCAGTGGTTGGGAACGAGGTGATCTTATATCTAGAGTTGACATATGGGATGCAAAGATGAGATGCCTGGACTCAAGGTGACTCCATGAAGCCGCACGGGAACAAGCGTGCAAAGCGATCATGCTATCCCCGAATGCAGGTTGATGGTAAGGCAATCCCATATGTTCATGCGATCGAGGAAGATCCAAATTGCCGTGCACTCAAGCCTGAATATCACTTGATTTGAGATATACTCTCACCACACTCGTTTCCCATGTTATTTGATACGACTACGACTTGCTCATCGACTTTGGAACTTTGTTGAGCTCAAAGGACATACGCTCGCCCCCGAATCATGACCAACCTCAAACCCGACAACACCTCCAGATTCTTGAACGCTTCCGGAAAACCATATCACTTCTTCGCTGATCCGGAAATATCGAAAGCCCAAGAAAAGAGGGAAGTCTACCTCCGGAAGTTCAACGCTACGACCGATTCTATCGGTCGAGAGAAAGCTGCGAAGGATTTGTTCGAGAGGTTTGGGGAAGGGAGTGAGGTCGTTCCTCCTATATGGGTCGAGTGGGTATGTCTCTGTCTTTGCTTGTCTTGTGTTCTTTCACTCGCAAGCTCAACTTTGGTTTCAATGGCTGCTGATGGTAAGGTTGATGCATCAGGGGGATCATATGAGTATTGGGAAACGTTGTTACATAGGTCCAAATGCTACTTTCGTCGATACCGCCAAAGGTAAAGGTTGACTTACTTCGTTCCTCAATGTCTCCCCACGATTAACCTGCTGATGTGGATGAAATTGGTATATAGTGACGATAGGCGATCGAACCCTGATCAGCGCATGTTTCACAGCGGCAACTCCGACGAAACCATACGACCACCATATCCGAAAAGGTACACTCGGTCCTGAAGTCAGTAAACCCATCACGATAGGGAACGACGTCTGGATAGGAGCGAATGTCACCGTCATATTAGGTGTGAGTATAGGGGATAGGTGCATTATCGGAGCTGGGAGTGTTGTTTTGAAGAGTACTGGGGAAGGGGAGTTGTGGGTTGGGAATCCGGCTAGGTTGGTGAGGAAGGTCGATGAGGGGAAGGATCCTGTTGATTGGGATGAATGAGTGTGCTTTAAGGTTATGATCAAGTGGGGTACGACGTAAATGTTTCATGAGATCTTCTTCTGCTTCGCTGGATTATATGATGAATCCGTTCCGAGGAGAAAACGCCCCTCTCCCCAACCGCCTTCTGCTCCGCCTAGCTGCCATCCTCCTACTCCTCCTATCCTTGTCCACAGGTCCTCCAATGTGCTTCGTATCCGCCCAATGGGAGAGGACGGGTGGTAGAGGGGGATGAATTCTGTGATGGTGAAGTATACGGAGCCTGCAACGAGACCGACTACATATCCTGCGGACACTTGGACGGGCGAATGATACAACAGATACCATCTGATTGACATCAGACTCAACTCAAGCTATATAATACGATGACTTGCCTGGAGTACGAAACCAGTACCGACCACAACATCAACCCAAAAACATAGATCCTCGTCCTCCAAGTTCTTACTACCTCGAGCTGTCCCTCCACCTTCCCCTCTCCTATACCGTATCTCCGGGTACTGCTCAGCACGTATCCCACTCCCCAAGCGACCAAAAACCCCGCAGCCTGGGCATGACTGCTCGGCATCCCATAACCTCTCCCAACTTCGCCATAACCCACATAAGGTCGTTCAGCCTTCCAGACCCGCTTCAGTACCAGATTTAACCCTTCATTACCCAGCTGACCGGCCGCAAGGAGGATTGTGGTGAATCGCCGGGTGAAGATCAGGAGTGCAAGGTAGGACACGAAGAGGAATATCGGAGAGAGCGAGAGGAGGGTCAAAGGGATTGAGAGGGGTGAGGTTGGGTCGTATACGATATGGGTTAGGGAGAATGATTTGAGTTCGGGGAAGGATGAGAGAGAGGACGTTGGGTCGAGGACGCCCATGGCGGCGGGATCGACTGCGGGTCTGTGTTGTCATTAATCAAACGCTTGACCAGCTAGAGGTACTGTTCTATTCCAGCGAGACACGCCAAAGAAGACAAGAGAAAACAGCCACGTGTTGGATCGACAGCCTTGACGTGGGAGAAACGAGCTTGATATATATGCCACAATCCGCGCGAAACTGCCAATTCTCCGGCGTTATGACACCTGTCGAAGGGGGTTCTCTTTCGGTCTCTCTGTTAGCGAGTTTTCTCCAGTGCGTCAAGAAGACGAGGCAATCATGGTACGTGGGGCTCATCTCTTCAGCTACTTCAGTTGAGCGGTGCTTTGTACAACATGCTAATGATGGCTATCCTTCTAGACAAAAGTGGGTTCCTACTTCAAGCCCTCCCACATCCAGCTCGCGCACTAGCTCCCTCCATACCCATCGAGCACAGAAGGAGGACGTAGCTGATGAGCATCTGACTCTTCTGCTTACAGGGTACACCGTCCTTGTGAGTTAGCTATCGAGTCCTGGAAAAACCTCCGTCCATTGAGGGGCTGACAGCTGATGCGCAACCTTTACACAGCGGTAAACGACACTCGAAGTCGCACACTCTCTGCAGGCGGTGCGGCGATCGTTCCTTCCACAAGCAGAAGCATGGTTCGTGCACTCCCCACGCTAATTTGACATGAGATGACAATGAGATCTCTACTTCCCAACGCCCCGCTTCACATATCACCTGTCCAATCCGCACCCGATTCTCTTCTCCCCCACTCCCTGATGTCCCACTCTACGTTGCCTTTCACCACCATGCAGAGTGCGCGCAGTGCGGCTACCCATCCGCCAAGATGAGGTCATACAATTGGGGTCTCAAGGCGAAGAGGAGAAAGACGACGTGAGCTCATCAATCACCTCATTCACCTTGTAACCAGCTGACGTCTTGTTCTTCCTCTCCCGACTTACCCTTCATACTCCCCTTGCACCTTAATTCTGTCTCTGCTCTCCTCCCTTATTTCATTCTCGAACCTAACGTAGTGGGACTGGCCGAATGTCCCACCTCAAATCGGTCGACCGGCGCTTCAAGAATGGGTTCAGGGAGGGAGTCTCGGCGGTGAAGAAGGCTAAGGCGGCGACTACCTAGGCGGAGGATGTAGGATTCGCTTGAATGGTTTGACAGCCGCGATTCGCGAGAGATAACATACCACCACTGATGGGGTCTTGCCAAAAGCTTCAGCTTCTATAAGAAAGCTCTTAGAAAGGTCCCAAATGAAGCAGAACTTTAGAAGCCGCCCGCTTTGCACTTAAGGTCCTTCACTATGCTCCTGTGGACTCATTGCGTGAGAATCGATAGTGTTGTGCATAGCATGCGCTTCAAGCTTCTGAATGTGAAATAAACCCAAAGCATGCCAATGTCGCTTCAGCTGAAACCCGGTTCCCTCCAAGCTAGAGAGAGGCCTACAACCCATCTTTCAACCTCAACCTCTTCCCCGGCTCATTGACAGTCAACGCCCCAACCCAATGCAAGAACAACTTTTGATTCTCCTCCTTCCTAGCTCCAGCATTAACGATCCGATCTTTAAAAGCCGTGATCGCGGCGTTCATCGGTACGCTTACCCCACCTTGACGTTTGAACCAATCGAGTACGTCGGATTGGGTGATCATTCCAGGGAACGGGATGATCTCAGGTTCAGCCGGAGTCGGAGTGGTCGAAGCGGATTTCTTCTTTTTACGATCTCGATCGGGTGCTGAAGGACTTGGGGACGGTCTCCGTTTGGAAGAGGAAGAGGCGGAAGGGTCTTCCTTGAATGGTGATTCGGAGGTGGTTTTCCGCTTGCCTTGTTTCGGACGAGCGGAAGTTGATGTGGATGTGGATGGGACGGGACTGGCTTCGCGAGCGGAGGTGGGAGTTGTACCTCGGATAGGTGCGGATGGGCTTGTAGCTCGAGCAGAACCTGTCGGGCTTGCGGCTCGACCATACTCCGGGCTAATCGCTCGACCGTTGATAGAACTGGACTGTCGACTGCGCAGAGGGCTTGTACCGCGACTCTCAGCTCTCTGAGCGAGCAGAGTGGACCCAGAACCGGATGGAGCTGTGCTCGCTCTGCCGGATACAGGTGGGGGATTCGCACGCCGACCAGTAGGAGAGGAAGTACCTCGTCCTGAAGGTCCACGTGAAGATGATCGTGTAGGTCGTTCAGTCGAGCCTGGAGCAGACTTGTCCTTCTCTTTCTCCTTCTCTTTGTCCATATCCTTGTCGGTCTTGAGAGTCTCCGCATCCGACGACTCGTCCTACGATCAATGAGCTCATCCCACCTACGAGGTTGTGGCGAGTCACCGAATCTGATTCGCCAAAGACATCATCAGCCTGCCCATTCGACCTCTTCTTCATCATCTTCCGCAACTTTTTCCCTTCAGTATTGAGTTTATCGCCAAAGAGGTCGTCCTCCTCTTCGTCATCCTCCTCGATCTGCGGCTTATCCCCGACATTCGCATTAGCCAATCGGAACTCCTTCTTGAGCCGTTCCTATGTCGTTAGCGTGGATCACGTCACAAACCTACCTCCTGTAGTTTTGCATCCTCCTCCTCTTCCTCGTTCCGATAGAACGTGTTCTTCTCCTCGTCATCTTGGAAATCATCGTTGACATCGTAGTCGAGCTCCTCGTCCACACCGCCTTCCAGTCCCTGATGATCAGCTCCGTCAGACAAGCCAGACATACCCTTTCGACCTGCCGCCCCTCCCGCCGGAGATCATCATCAAACCTCTCGCTCTTGACTCGAGGTTGATTAGGCGCTCTCGCCGCCCTCATCTTCTGCTCCATCCGAGCTGCTCGTTCCTCTTGCTTCACCTGTACCTCCCCTTCGACCTTCATCCTTGGCTCGCTTGGCCCGGCTACTATAGTCGGTCCGCCTTCTCGCTGAGCCCATCGGTCGTGTATCTTGTACTTTAATTGATGCTCAAACTGCTCACTTCAGCTATACAACCTGGGACCCAGATATAATGTACCAGCTTATGCGCCGCATCTGGATCCAACACCTTGAAAGGCCTCTCCGGCTCAAACCGATAAGTCCTCCCCAACGTAACCACCGAGAACCCTTCCGTCTTCCCATCGTTGATGAGCAGTACCGTCGGCATGGAAGCAGGTTCAGTCATCCTCCCAACCCAATGTTCCGGTATCCCAGCCTTCTCCTTCGGTTGACCCGACTCCAACACCCAAGGTGTGTTCTCTTCCCTTCGAAGGCGGATCACTTCGATATCCTGGTTGAAGACCTCTTTCACTCCTTTCTTGATCCTTCGACGACCGCTTTGACCCGGTGCAGTCCCGACTAAGGACATGTCCATCTCGTCCTTCTTGTCCACCGTAGGTTTCCCATCAGCCCCAAGAACAAGTTTACCAGCTTCGTCGTAAACGTATCGACCCAGAATCTTCCCTTCGTCATCAAAGAGGAAAGTCGGAGGTGCTCGAGGTCCAGGCTGTTTCCTATTCATGAGGACAGGTCGAGAGATCTGGGTCGGGTCGATATCTCTTCCGGAGTTGAGCTTCATGACGTTATACCTCATCCCTTCTGAGATTCCGGAGGAGAAAAGCTTGAACTCGGTAACAATGCCTTCGGGTTTGACGGAAGGGGAAGGTTTGGAGGAGGAAGGTGCATCGTGAGGAGAGGAGACTGCTGTGGTAGGTGATGGAACTGAGCGAAGGGGAGCCGGGATTCGAGTACGTTGCTTGTCTTTCCTCTTACGGAGAAAGAGACTGGCGTCGGCCATTTTGAGATGATCTAATTATACATATCGAAAGCGGGAGTTGGCTCGACTTGACCCAATTCGAGCTTAAAAAGAGTAGAATTTACACGAGAAGCAGTCTCAAGCCAGGCTGCCTGCCACACTCGGCCTATCGCCGTAAACCTAATCAACAGCAGCCCAGCGGCGACAAAGAGTAGAACCCGCTTCCTCTTCGTCTTCAACGGTGATTTGTTGAACTGTTTTCTTTTGCTTTGAATCGACGGATCTTTCTCTCAAGATGGCTTCGTCGAGTAACGTCGTTGATGCTGTACTTTCCAGGAATGCGAATGACCTCAAGAAGGAGCTTGAGGTGGGTCACACTCCTATCTGTCCTTGTTCTTTCGCAGATTAACAAGACGGCTTTCCATAGGTTGAGCGTGTTATGAAGTCCTTCAAGCTAAAGTGAGCTACCCTCTTTGGTATGTATGTTGTCAATAGCTAATGATCATCTTCCAAGTCCTTATGATGTCCTCGACCTACCTATGACCGCGACTGAAGCCGACATCAAGCGGCAATACCGATTGAAATCAGTGATGATCCATCCCGACAAGTTCAAGCACGAGAACGGAGATGCGGTGAGTTCTCACATCTTCCTCACATCCGCCATCTTCTTCGTCCAGGCAATGCTGACCGATGCTTTTCATGGTGTCGTTTAGGCGTTTGATTTCCTTAAAAAGGTCAGTGAAACGCTATTGATTGCTGAGGATAGAACTGATACTCCAGGTACTTTCTAGGCTGAGAGCCATCTGACCGATTCGAGCAAACGTGCAGAGATTGACCTGATTATGAGCCATTGTCGGACTATCGTCCTGAAAGCGTGAGTGAGCTCTCCCACCCTTTGAGCGAACCGTTGTTGTTGGTAGCTGGATCCACCTTTCGACAGGTGTCCCCTTGTCATGGCGCGCAACAGGGTCATGCTTAGAATACCTGCTTACCTCAATGTCTCTCTCAGCTTGCTTGGTGCCGGCTATACTACTTCCATCCCAGATACCGATCCTCGCCTCATCTCCCTCAGACCACCTCTTGACGCGCACTTACGAGCGAAAGCGAAAGAGGTACTCATTGAGGATGAGCTGGCCAAACGACGGTAAGTCTCCACGACTCGTCAGATCCGTTCCTCCTCGGGCGAATGTAGAATACTTGCTGACATGTTGTAGGAAACAGAAGATGACATACGTGAACGAAGGAGCAGAAAAGGCCAAACAAGAGGAGGAAGTAGCGAACCGGAAAAGAAAGGTGGAGCAGCAGACCAAGTGGGAAGGTGAGCTACACTGCTCTTTTTCGTTATCTCTCATCTCGGCCATTTGGCGAGTCTTACGAGTCTTCCAAACAGGAGTTTCCACGCCCATCCGTCACTACTTTTCCTCCTCTCTCATGTCAGCGAGGAGAACATATGCTGACACAATGGTTTTTTCTTGTTTCTTCTGTTTTTCATTTTTGTTCCTCCTTGCCTTTCGCAGAACGACGAGACGATCGGATACATCACTGGAGAGATTTCAACACGAAAAAGCCAAAGAAATCGAAGAAAAACGAGCATGTTCTTGGATAGTCCAGGCTCGATTCACCAAAAACTTGCGAGTACCACCACTTCCTATACCCTTACCCTTCTCCCTGGTGGCGTCTCTGACAACCTTTGGTATCCCTGTATGTACTATACTTTACGTATGCATTGCCTCGTCCCTTTGCGGAATCACGCTAGATCCCCTCGGTCTTACTCCTTCCTCCTGGTTGTGATGCTCTACCACCTACACCAGGTGCGGCGTTCGCGCCTCCACCAGCAGGACTGGCGGACCGACTGCCAGTCCCCACCTTGATTCTCTTCTGCAGACCTCCTTGTCCTGCACCACCTCCCTCCAGAGGACGCTTACTTGGTACACCGCCGAGAAGCTGCGGTCTGGGGGGTACACTCTGTGTCGGACGATTTCTTCCCCCTCCTCCGCCACCAGCCCCTAAGAAAGGTCTGACTCCTTGAGCGAAAGATGGTCGTCGAGCAGTGTTTATTGGGTAGCTTCGATTGGGAGGAGCGACAGGTGCGAGTTGTTCGGGCTGATATTCTGTAGGTGAAGGCAGGATGGGGGATACTTCCGGTACGAGTGATTGGGAGTGTCGAGCTTTCTTTCGCTATGAACCCCAACCAACCAATCAAATCCATCAGTGTTTTTTAGGCATTGAGCAGAAGTGATATACCCACCCGTCGTTTCTCTTCAGCTTCCCTAACCCCGGTTTTCTCGCCGCCAGCATACTACACCCATCAGCAAAGATACACGCAAAGGAAAGGAGGGGACGCAGATGGGACGCAGATGGGACTTACACCTTCGAGTTTGATACCCGCCTCGAGTCTCGCTGACTGGAACGCCTCGATCGGTAATGATTCGAGGTGATCGTACCATAGTTGAGGAGGTGGACCGGGTGGGTTGTTCAGGTCTGTTATGAGAGGGATGAGGGAGGGATGTTGTCTGTTTTCTCCTAGAGGTTGAGGATCTGTAGCTTTCTCAGTTTCGCAGAAGAGACGGTCGAGGGCGAAGGAGAAGGAGGAAGAGGAGTCGGACAGCCGTTACTCACCAATACAATCATCAATCAAACCTTGGTATCCCCGCTCCAACTTCCTTCTCTTCTCCTTCCCCCTCGGTCCCCTCTGCCCAGGTCCATGAGCATCAAGATCTTCCTCGGCATCGGCGTAAGGTCGGACATAGGTGTTGTACAGCGTATCGAGGTGAAGAAGGGAGATCAGGTCGAGGGAGGGGTGTAGGTGTTTCTCTTCGGGAACTGATGCGCCAACCATCAGCAGAAGTTCAGTGGGAATTGCGGAGATGACTGACTGTCCCATGTTGGGAGTACGAGCTTTGAGTGGGAATTGACGGGTGGGTCGGGTTTGAGGGGATGGGAAACGCCGATTGAGATCGGGTGGTGAGAGGGGGAGGTACTGCTCTCGCCGAGTTTTGGAAGGTCCATGGGAGAGAAGTTGCCTCCGAGGTCTGGGTGTCAAACTCGTCAGTGAACTTGCCTTGAAGTGTAGGTATCTAAGCTTCTCGGACTTGAAACGAGCAACGCTTTCGATTGTCCCTCGACAAAAGAGAGGAGCAAGCTGAAGTCCGAGGTTGATCCATTTCACAACTGACGCTTGGGTTCAATATCTGATCGACAGGCGCCGGCACGGTTCTTTTTTCTTCTTCCTTATTACCTTAACCTGATTTCATTCTCCCTTCCAAGAAAATCTCGCTATACCAGTACATCTTGAGTCTTCGCCCCCAAACAGACATGTCTTGTAAGCTGATCTAGCAAGCTCCCTTCACATCCCACTGATCTACCGACGTAGACCTTCCCCAAACTCCATCAGGTGGTGGATACCTACCCTACTGGTTCCTCGCCGTTTCTGCTGCAGCGACTTACAACGCCGTTCAGAACTATGTGATCTCATGGCAGACGAAGGAGATTTACGGGGGCAAATCTCATGAAGGTGGGGGTCTCACTTTTTCATCTGATATGACAAGACTGATGGTACGTTTAGTGACTCCACTCGCAGCGAGGATATTTGCTGCATGGACATTGCTCTCGGCTGTCGTCAGGGTTATAGCTGCGTACAAGATCACTGATCCAACGTATGCTCTCCACTTTCGCCTCGATTGAGCGTATGGATACCGCTGATACCGAGGACAGGATATACCACTTAGCCATCGGCACTTACCTCATCGCAAACGCACATTTCTTCTCCGAGATGCTCATCTACAGAACCGTCAAGCTTAACCGCGCTTCCGCCTCAGTCTTCGGTTTCGCCAGTACGTCCACTTACCTCCATCCTCCGAACTTGAACTGATCATCGCCATCTCAGTTGTGAGCATCACCTGGACCCTCTCTCAAAGGAGCTACTACCTCGGCCTGTAAAAACACGACTTCATGCATACTCAGGCAACTAGAGCTTCGCTTTCTCCGGTTCGACTCGTCTCCAGAAGGCTTCAGCCTGCTGCCAGCCGAACAAGACCGGTCGATAGGACCTTGATGCGTCGGTTATATTGTGGTAGACCCCATCCTGCGGCTCATCAGAACAGATCCATTCCCAATAACACGTTGGCAAACTTTGATGAGCCCCCAGCTGCCACCCCCGACTCTGGGTCCGTCCTTGATCCCAAACTCCACAGCTCGTTTCACAAGCATCCCTTCCTTACCGACATCATCGACTATTTCATCAATCAGACCGATGTTGAGGAGTTCTGCTTGGGTCCATCGTCTGCCCAAGAGCGTGTCTCGCAGGTGTTGAGGATGAGGGATCTTTGTGCTGAGAAGGGCGCATACGGAGTTCGGTAATGCGGAACCGAAGGTGATCTACGGACCCCAGCGTCATTGATACGATGCTGCCTCTGATGATGTAGCTTGAGGCTTTCCACCCACCTCGTTTGCGGAGACTAGCCCTTTGCCCGATGTCATGAATCGATGATCACAGCAGAGCGCTATGAACATCCCCGCGGCGAAAGCTATGACACCGAAGTCAAGATCAGCTTTAACAAAGGCGACGGGGTCAGATCGCATATCTGGAGAAATGGCGACTCACCGTGCCCGTTGATAGCGGCAATGGTGAGTAACGGGAAAGTAAGAAGACGATACATCACCGGGTCCATGATATCTACACAGGTTGAAAAACTAAATCAGTCATTCTCGCCTCAACCGACAAGTCTTGGCTAGCTTGTCGAAGCTGAATCGATCTCCTGAATCGCGACTCACTCTCCCAGAAATGAGGATTCTTCACGGCATTCTCGAAATCCAAACCATTACTGAAGAACCTCGGACATTCACTCGTCAGAACCAAAGCTCCAGCTCCACCATGTTTTCCTCGTCCTTTCGGGTCACGGCTGGATCCACCGCCTGATCTTCGCCATTCTTCTTCGACGATGTCGAGGTTCGCTTGGAGGGATGCGAGGAGTGGTGGGGTGAGACGGTTATCGGGTCGTGAAGTGAGGGAAATTTGCCAGACTGTTGGGTGCGGTCGCGTGAGAGTTGTGGGGGAGGACATGGAGAGTGTTGATCACTTCGAATAGGGGTTTCGGAGGAGAAGGCTGGGTCAATGATGCGATACGATACTAAACGAATGTAAGGGTATTTAGAGGATTTGTGATGAACATCTGTTAAGGCTTGGATGCCTTCCGGTTGGGTGGAGTAGCCGGTGAGTGGGTAAGACGGGAGCGAATCTGCCACAAAAGGTCCGTTCTGATAGTTCGCATATTCGCATACCAGCATGATGCTACAGTACATTTTAATATGCGAGGTACGGGGTGCTACATACTGTTGCAGATAGGGAGACAAGCACTCCATCAAGGGAATGGAGTTTCCCAGTGTTGTACCAGTTGTTGTCTGATAACGATTCCTGACCAAGTTAGAGACCTCTTTGCACAAGATCCACGCGAGAGGAGAGCTGCTTACCGAGGATGAGCGGGGCAGCATGTGCTTGCTCCCCGAATAATTACGGAACGTAAATGACTGCAATCCCAACTTTTGCCTTCAATGAGCGCCACCAATTACTGCTTCTCGTAAGTATATCGGAGAAGACAGACGTCCCGCCGAGACAAACACCTCCCAGGCGTATTCTGCGAGATCCTCCCTCGGACGCATGACCCAAACCTTGAACCTTCTTCCTCCTCTTTGGTAAAGCTTATCTGGGGCGGAACAGGAGGATCTGAGATGGCTGAATCGCCAGATCCGAGATATCATTTCGGGAGAGCCGGCTTTGGGACTGTTTCATTATTTATGGCCCGAGAGGCTTGATCCGATAGTTGACAAGCCAGCCTTCTTGGATGATACCGCAGACGAATGCGGACAAACAGAAGGAGAGTCAATGGCGATATACGATTCATTTACATACTCTCCAAGATTAGCTGATGATTTTTCTCGGACCTACTGTTTGCGAGATAGGATACGTACTTGTGTATGGATGGCAGGATGGAACCAGGGGGAGATTCGCGCATCAAGCTTTTGGAAGTGAATGTTATTGATGATTTGATGGAGCGTATTGTGCGTATCAAATCTACTACTTCCTCCTCGTTTCTCGATATCCCTGTACTCGAAATCGACCTGCTCTACTCCTCCATAGGCGAAAAGACATCCCGTCACCCGAAGCAAGGCGGAGTTTATCTAAAGGTATTCGGAAAACAAGACAACCAGACGCGTTTCCCGGTAATACCCTGAAATAAGGGAATATCCCGCTTCCCACAGTTCTGGATCTCTCTCCACCGAAAAACACCTCTCCCGGCTCTCGTAAACTTCATCTTGTATATTTAATTCCCGACACAACGATCGCAATTTCAATCGAGCAAAGGTCAACAATTAGATTAATCAAGGTCAACAATTAGATAATCAACTCAACACTTCATAGATATACAGCTTCTGCATATCGGTCCTGCCTCTTACGGTCTCAGCCGTCGATCCCTGTACTTCCCCCTGATCCTGCTGGCGAGTCAGTTACGTCACGCTCGTCATTGTGACAAATCACTGTAAGTAACCTCGTTCATGCTCAAACCTGTTCATCGCAAACCCTTTGCATCGATCACATGGCTTCTCGTCTGACCCTTTTCTTTGGCAGAATCTCCCGACATGTCAGAGCCCAACAACCGCGGACCTTCCACCTTCGATCCCGGTCGTCCCGCCTCCTCCCGACGTCCTCGCACTGCAGCACGACGGGCCCCACCTACTGCTCGGCCTGACACTGGAGCATCCGGTATCGGCGAACTACCTGACCAGCAATTCTTCCCGGAAGGAGAGGAGTTTGAAGAGGAAGAAGAGGAAGAAGAGGATGAGGAACCAGAACAGAGCGGGGTCTTCGCCTTCGCCAGACCCGTCACCGCGGCACCTCCAAGCGTGTTCTCCGGTTACGCTACCTCGGATTACGGTACAACCGCTCCAAACACCGCGCCCCACCCTACTACCGCTGGGACAGCGGTTTCCGGAGCGGCCTTTGGGATCGGTGCCCCTTCCACTCCTGATACTAGGAGTGTATCAACTCCTACTGGCCAAATGGACGCCGGTGGGCATGTCCCGACGCTCGAGTACGATCCGACTCATCCTCCACCTATGAGCGGTCGTGCGAATATGAACAACTCATCATTCGCTTTCATGAACAAGCTCAACAATAGACCAGGGACCGGATCATCCCTCCTAGACAAGCTACACCGGCGAAACGTGAACACCGCAAGCACCGCCGTCACCGGTACTACCGAGTTTTCGGTGACGACCGAGACACTTGACGATATGTCAGGAAATTCCCGCGACGACACGGATGCTGTTTCGTTCAAGACAGAGAGCGATGCATCGAAACCTATGCAGATCACCAGACGAATGAGATCAACTGCCCCTCTGATCTCTGGGAGTAACGCGAGTGAGGTGACAAGCGAAGCCGGAACTCGACGGGGCAGGAGTCGGGGCAGCTATGGTATGACGGAGCTAACAGGGGACATTACTGTCCCGGGTGGGAAGACCACTTGGGGTGACGGTCTTGGTGGTATGATGAAATCCGATGGCGAGGGAGGAAGCTTGGTCGGCATTGACATAGACCTAGCCGAAGAGGATAGTCCCTACCCGGAAGTTCGCGCTTCCGTCTCCAATCTCGACGATCCGGAGATGCCTGGTGGGTTTCGCCCCACGAGACTGTGCTGATGACTTCAGCGATCACTTTCCGCTCATGGACCCTCGGCATGGTTTTCTGTATCCTTTGCTCCGCTATCAACACCTTCTTCCAATTCCGCACGCCCTCGCCTTACATCTCACCTCTCATCATACAGTGAGTGCTCTTCGTGCCCTGAGACAGCTAACCATTTCCGCAGAGTCGTCGTTTATCCTTGTGGTAAATTCTTCGCATACGTACTGCCGATTCGAACTTTCCATCTCCCCGGATGGATGGGTGCGTGGTCATTCAGCCTGAATCCCGGTCCATTCAACATCAAGGAGCATACGATCATCACCATCATGGCAAACGTATCGGTCGGTCCGGCGTATGCGTTGTACATGACGGTCGCGACGGACTTATGGTACGAGGAAAGCTATGGGATCGGATTCAGCATCCTCTTCGTGCTAGCCACCCAGATCACCGGATTCTCGTTCGCAGGGTTGTGTCGCCGGTTCGTCGTTTGGCCGGCTTCCATGATTTGGCCAGTCAACCTTGTCGTCTCAACCAATCTGAATACCTTTCACGCCGATGACGATGGTTCCACTGGGGGAATGACGCGTTTCAGATTCTTGATGGTCGCGGGCGGCGCTGCGTTCGCGTGGTATCTCCTGCCAGGTGAGTTCTCCCTGCCATACGTTTCGCTGACAGTATCAGGCTTCCTCTTCACTGCGCTGTCATGGTTTTCGTACGCCTGCTGGATCGCGCCAAACAATCTCGTCGTGAACGAGCTCTTTGGCGTTGCGAATGGCCTGGGCATGGGTATCCTTACCTTCGATTGGACCCAGATCTCGTGGATTGGTTCACCTCTCTTCACACCTTGGTGGGCGCAAGTCAACATCGGCGTCGGCTTCGTCTTGTTCTATTGGATCGTCGTGCCAATACTCTACTACACAAACGTGAGTCCACAAGGCCCGATTGTTGCTTACTGGCTTAGGTTTGGGAGACCTCTTACCTTCCCATCAACGTTATTCAAGCCGGAGACCGCTTCGGTAATGAATTCGACGTTTTCAATATCATCACTCCCGATGTTCAGCTCAACGTAACAGCTTACGCTGAGTATTCTCCGGTATACTTGTCGGCCTCGTACAGCATGACATTCATGCTCGCCTTCGCTCTCTCTACCGCTCTTATCGTTCACACCGCTCTCCACCACGGGCCGAGGATATATGCTGCTGTTCTGAACACAAGGACCGAGGCCGACGACATCCACATGAAGTTGATGCGCTATTACCCCGAGGTCCCGGACTGGTGGTTCGCCGCGATCTTCGTCATGTGCTTCATTTTCGCCGTCGTCGCAATCGAGGTCTTCCATACCGGGTTGCCCGTCTGGGGCTATCTTATTGCGATCTCGATACCACTCCTCTACGCGTTACCCGCCGCTTTCATCTATGCGATGACGGGCCAATTTGTCGCGCTCAATCTTCTTGGCGAGCTCATCCCGGGCTACATCTTTAAAGGCCAACCGATCCCGGGCATGGTGAGTTTACGCAGTTAAAGAAGTGCTAACGGGGCAGATTTTCAAGGTGTTCTCGGTCCAAACCGTCATCGAGACCGTCAGCTTCCTGCAAGATCAGAAACTTGGCCACTACATGAAGGTGCCCCCTCGAGCTACGTTCATCGCTCAACTTTCGGCCTGCTCCGTCACCTGCCTCGTTCAGAGCGGCGTCAAGGAATGGATGTTCAAGACCATCGCCGACATTTGCCTTACTCACCAGAAGGATCTTCTCACTTGCAACAACGCGAAAGTCTTCTTCACCTCGTCCATCATCTGGGGACTCATCGGCCCCGAACGGCTTTTCTCAAAGGGATCGCTCTACCATCCCGAAGTTTACGCAGCTCTGGTTGGCGCCCTCATCCCGGTCCCCCTCTGGTTATGGGTCCGAAAATATCCTCGGTCCATCTTCCGAAACGTCAATATGCCCGTCCTGCTCAACGGCGGGTTGTACATTCCCCCCGCGACTGGAGTGAACTATTCGAGCTGGCTGGTGGTCGGGTTCACCTTTCAATATTGGATGAGACGGCATAGATTCGCTTGGTGGTCCAAGGTGAGTTCTGAGTGGATCACATGGCAGAGCTTGACTGATGAAGAGCAGTACAACTACGTTTTGTCGGTTGCGATGGACGTTGGAACCGCCTTGTCGGTCCTTTTCATCTTCTTGGTCATCGACCTTCCCGGGGTCTCGATCAACTGGTGGGGTAATCACGTGTATCAAAATAGTAAGATCGTCTCTAGCATAAAAGCTCAACTCGCGCTAACATAGTTGTGACAGCGATGGATTGGCAAGGCAACAGCGCATACCTAGTTGCTCCAGCAGAAGGGTTCGGTCCGACCACCTGGAAGGTGTGAGGGTAGATGGAGATAGTCGTGTATAAGGAACTTGTCTGGGTGTATCATCATGAGGATCTTCTTTTGGGAATTTTTTTTTAATCTTCGTGCAGATCTGAAGCAGGATGGTCATGCCTCAATTCGTTGGATCTCCAAACATCATCATCACATCATCCTACACGTCACTACCCGACCTTCCCACGCAGGAAAAAGTCTTAAGATCGCCATCGGCTCAAGCGGTGACGAAAAGAAAGCGCGACTGACCTCAAGCTCCGTTCAGATAGGGCGATATGTGGAGGGCATCGTCACCAGCCTCCAGCTACAGACGAAATGATCAGCAGTGTGCAACGACGAGGAGACATCATCGGAATGGGGTGGGGAAAGAACCTACTGGTTCCACCACCACCGACTGGTTCCACCACCATCACAGGTGAAGCACTCCGGCTCCGTCTGCGGGTTTGGGTTGGGATTCGGAATCGGAGCACCGAATGTGGTTTCGAGCGCGATGACGAGGAATAACAGCAGGATGGTCTTCTTCTTGGTTGCGGTTTGATGTGGTGTTGAGTTGACGATGAATGTGACTCCTTATGATTTGGGCATATCGTTGGGATCGGTTGGAGGTTTGGTCTGGTGATGGGTTTAATGGGTTGGAGTAATGAATTGGGAAAGCGGTCTGATGGGTTGCGGGATTCAGGGGATAAGGGGATCGGGTTAGAACGTGATTGCTATCTCGTGATCAACGGGCAGGTACGATCATTTGCGGATTAGGGGGTCGTGGTGGTTGTCAAAGGAGGGTGATGACCGTTCCAAAGGGAGGTCGATTCGGAATAAGAGTTTTCTCTTGACGTTACTGAGAACGCTGGTTTCTCGAATGTTCAGCATGTCATACTCATGGCCAAACATACGTCCTCTCAACATTTCGCTACAACCCAGTCATCGTTAGGCGTAAGCACTGAATGATGGCGGTTCATTCGAAGCCCGGTAGATAGAGTAAGTGTGGAGCTCAAGGCCGTCGGGCCGAGCCCAAAGGAGGTGTTTCAGATCAAATCCCTGTTTCTTTATCCCTGAACGTGAGAATATGTTTGGGCCGACGCGGAAAGCTTTGTCCTGTGGAATGATCATGTCGAATATCGTAGAATCCCGAACACAGCAGTTTGAGGGGATGTGATCAGGTCAAAAATCTGCTTCACGTTTATGGTGACGGATGAAGAGTCTTTCGAAGTTCCAGTGAGACTTAAAGGATAACCTTTCAGAGCATGCTGGGGGACGCAGCGCGAAAGCAGTCCTGGGACAGCTTACGCGATTCATATACGACATTTTAATTCGACACGCTTGCAAGGATTGGCCCATCCGTTCGAGACTAGAGCCAAGGTGTCATTTCCCTCCTCTTCCGAAAAGGCCCGTACAGTGACTTCCTCCATAGAATGAAGGATCATTATGGAAGATCCAAACGATCGCTATCCATGTAGTAGCTCACGAGCTGGGTCCGAAATATTGTGGCCATCTGCGGGGCGAAAGTAACGTGATTCACCTATTTATTGAACAGACCCCTTTATTGAACACCTCTTACATTTCGATCAATATTCATCTCCAAGGGTTACTGTATCATGCAGATCCCATTCCATGGCTCCTGGGACAGTCCGGATGTCTTCAAGCAGGCCAGGGCTACCCACAGGCATCTCTCTCTCCTTCCCCTTCCCCTTCCTTGCCGTTGTAGCCGCCTCCGCTCCCGCACCTGTTCCAAGCAGTCTTCGGTTGAAAAGACATGCGTACCAAGGTTCCCAACAGTGATCCCAGCTCGTTTCCGCTTCCGAGGCTTCACTAGCATCCCTCAGTCCCTGGTTCTCCCTCTCCAAGACCGTATTCCTTGCATTCACAGCCTCCACGGCTGATACAAGTGAAGTGATGCGGTTCTTGACCGGTGCTTTCGCTTGTCAATGAAGCCAGCGGGGTCCTGGGGAGTGGACCCACCGGTGTAGGTGTAGAAGGGACGGTGGTGAGGACACGTTGTGGGTTGAAGGGATGTCTGTTAGAAATACACTCCCAAGGGTATTTAGTGTAATGGTTAACACAACGTTAATCTGGGTTCGAGTCCCGGAATATCCGATTTTGCCCTGAGTTCGAATCCCTAACAATGTCGACCGGTAGCCTTCCACCCAACCCGTATATTGTGCTCCATCATCGCCGTAGTTCGTGCTACAGCTAGCGTGGACGCCCAATCAGCTTTGGAGCTGCGGCCACAAACGTAGGTTGCGTTGATCAATGGCACGGGCCATAGTGGTCTTGAGCGGTCCGGATATGCCAACATCAAGAGGTTGGGTGATGTGGGAGGTGTGGGAAGGTAGAACCATGAGATCAATCGAGTGATTCATGCAGAAAGCAATGAATCTCGCCTTGAACTGACTGCCATGACCGTCCACGATGAGAAGACGGCGGGTAGGAGGGGTGGTGGTAGTAGGGTGGGCAGTGCAGGGCTCAAAGACGCGTTCGAGCCAGTCGTATGCGAGCGTGTCATTCGTCCAACCGGTATTGAAGTCGTCCACCTCCATCCCCGTACCTCCAGCTACTCTGGTAGCCACCGTGTGTTGAAGCTACCGGTAGCTTTGAATATGACCAGCGAAGGGAGAGCTCTGCCTGCAGCGGATACGCACTCGATTGTAGTAACCCACTCCTGTCTCCCCGCCGTCCCTTTTGTAGCCTCCTACCAGACATCGAGTGGACTGAGTGAGACCAATCCCGTGACCTGTCTCGTCCATGTTGAAGATGTCTCTGGGCTTGTAGCGGTTGCGGTCAAGGATCGTGCCCATCTCCGCAAACCATGGTGCTAACTTCTCTGGGGTAGCTGCATCGAGTCGCGAGGTGTCGAGCTGCCGAGACCAAACACTAGCGACCTGTGGGTGACGCTTGCGGAACTTGGCGAGCCAGTTCTGACCGAGCTGAGGAAAGGGAAGGGGAAGGGGCAAAGGGGAAGGTGAATCCATGGAAAGACGATTCCGGCGTATCTCATCAGCCACTTCGTACACCATGTAGGGTGGCAGTGGATGGCCAAGGAGGGACATGCGGCGTATGTAGTCCAATAGGCAGTGTTCCTCGTCATTTGTGAGGGCTTGACGGTACGCATGGCCTTGGGAATACGATTCGGTAACCCCTCGGAGGCGATATGAGAGGGTTGAAGGATGGACGCCGAAATCTTCGGCGATCGTGCGCATGCTCGAACGGATTTTGGTGTGGATGTGTTGCTGAGCTCTGTAGCTAGCTATAGCAGGGGTCTCAGGCTGCTGCATAACAAGAAAGGTGGATTTGATGGGGACTACAGAGGAAGATGAATAAAGGAGAAAGGGACGTGGAGGTGTTCAATAAAGGGGTCTGTTCAATAAATAGGTGAATCACGTTATACCGTCCATGAAGCTCATGCATCGCTCTGTCATGGAGATGCGATCTTCATCTGTCCTTCACCAACTCCTTACACCGCTGGAAAGCTCATCGGCGGGAGCAAGTCTTGCGAGGGGAAGGTGGATGCGATCATCGTCTCGTCAGATTCTTTGTAAGAGCGATGGTCGTCAATATATTCACTCGACATAGTCCTTGGCTCATCACTTCAACCATCGGGATCTTCGTGACCTTCATCAATTGCCAAACTGAGGGTAACTATGATCGTACAATCGATTCTCGCCCCGAAGTACTCCCTTGTCAAGAGTGACGTCGTAAATCTGGTAGTTGTGGTTATGTCGATAGCTCGTCCATCCTGGAGCAAGGACATGATCACCAACACGTTTCCCGTTGAGCTCAATCTCGTACTCCCCTAGAGCCGTAGCGTATAGTCTTTGATCAGCGCAATTCGCAGAACTCGCTCCCTAGCTCGACAAGCTTGACCGTCCTAAGGTCCTCCCGAATATCAATCAGCAATTAGAGAGAAAATGATAGATTCCACGTGTAGAAAGAGATAATCGGGATATCCGACGCGGCGTTCGGTAACTCTTCGGCTTCGTCCCGAATTTATTCAAGGCGGACCGGTGCCCTGGAATCGCCTTTTATTAGGCGACGTATAGGAGGGTTCTGTGTCGACCTACTTTTCCCCTCTGATATCTTGTTTTCGACCTCACTCCTTTTCTTCCATCCACTCGAACTCATCCACGATGGGTGGATTCGGTATCATTGAAGATCGACCTACCCCGAAGGAGGTTTACAACTGGAGGATTTACTTTTTCGCCGCTGTAGCTTGTATGTCTCACCCCTGTCTCAACCGTTTAAACCCTCCGCTTAAAACACCGCTCACCTTGGGCTTTGTCTTCCACACAGCGACCGGAGCTATGGTATTCGGTTACGATGGAGCTTTCTTTGGTACAACCCTCGCACGAGCCTCTTTCCAAACCCATTTCGGAATCACGGCAATGTCCAAAGCGGATCAAACGAACACCTCGGCGAATCTCACTTCGTCTTACCTTGCCGCGGCGTTCTTTGGAGCGTTGTTCTGTTGGCCTTTGATGGAGATCCGTGGAAGGAGGATGGCTATTCAGGTTGCTTCGTTCGTTTTCTCTGTCGGGGCGATCATCATGACTGCCGCTTCGCATCAACTTGGGATGATCTGTGAGTGAAAGCGAACTCTCTTGGTGTCGGTTTACGAAGCTGACTAAGTGGTTTTTGGATAGATGCTGGAAGATGTATCACTGGTTTCGCGGCTGGAGCCTTGACCGCGGTCATTCCTACTTTCATCGCTGAGACTGCGCCACCGCCAATCCGAGGACAACTTACCGGGTTCTTCGAGATTTCCTATCAAGCGGGTTCTCTCGTCGGTTTCTGGGTGAGTCCACGGCACTAACCACATATCATTCCTATCATTCCTTGCCAGGGAGAGACGGACGTATGCTGATAGCTGGGATAGATAAACTACGGAATCAACCAACACATCTCCCTGACCTCCGTCGTCTCCTTCCGAATCCCTCTGGCAGTCCAACTCATCCCAGGCGGTCTCCTAGCAGTCGGTTCAATCTTCCTACGCGAGTCACCTGCTCTTCTCCTTCGTCAAGGCAAGGAGGAGCAGGCCTTACGGAACCTGTCGTACTTGAGAATGTTGCCCTCCGACCATCATTATATCCAGGAGGAGGTTGCGCTAGTCAGGCGAGGATGGTGGATGAGTTGGCTATGTCTGGTGGGAAGACTGGAGTGAAAGGATACCTCGAAGGGGCTTTCAAGGAATTGAAGGTCAAACATATGCGTCACAGGGTGTATGTTATACACTTCCATTGGAGGGAGGTGGCTGATGTCTCAGGATCATCGTCTTCTTCATGTTCATGTGGCAGAACTTCAGCGGGGCGGCTTGCATCAGTGAGCAAAATTCCTATTGATTCGAGTCTCAGCGCTGACTTTTCGCAGACTACTACTCGCCAACCCTGTTTAAGGCGATCGGCATCTCCGACACCTCCCTCTACACCGGTATCTACGGTCTCGTCAAGGGTGAGTGTTTTCCCATATTATATTCCTGCAGCTCGCCTGACTCGCTCGTAGCCATCGGCTCCTTCATTTTCTTCCTCTTCATCGTCGACAGAGCCGGTCGTCGTATCCCCTGGCTCATCTCCGCCTCGACCTGCGCTCTCTTCCTCCTCTACCTCGCAGTCTACACCAAAGTCTCATCGGATTACTCGGCTCATCACAAGGGGACAACTGAGGGGTTGAAGAGAGGTGGGAACGGTGCGACGGCTTTCGTCATGCTCTATGCCCTGTTGTACGTCGCGCTCCTCTCCGCTTTTTTGGGTTGCAGTACTGATATCCCTTAGCTGGTCCTTCGGTGGAAATGGGCTTCCTTGGATCGTCTCTTCGGAGATCTTCCCCAGTCGACTTCGATCCCTCACCGGAGCATTTTCCGCAATGGCCCAATAGCTCGCATCCTACGTATCCACCGAGGCTTTCCCACATATGGTAGCGTCCCAGATGGGCGTATGGGGGACTTTCCTCTTCTTCTCTTGCTGCTGCTTGGCAACCTTGTACGCATCCCTGCCCCCTGTTTGTAAATGTATTGTACTGACCGAGGTGGTGTTTCTTCAGCATCTTCACCTTCATCTTGTCCTCTTCTCAGGTCCAGTCCGACACGCAGCATGGAGACAGAGGAAAGTTTACCCGCCTTATGGTTTCCCACCGGTACCGGAGAGTTTGATCGCGCATGATTCCGGATTGGAAGGGAAACTGGGGGAGGAAGGGATTGGTCATTATGAGGATTCTTCGGTGTCAAGGCATTATGAGGGTTCTCCGAAGGATCTTGCGTAGGGAGTGGTGGGCGGAAATTGATCAGACGGATGATGTAGATTAGGGGGCGGATTGGCATGCATATTTCACTGGTTATTCGAAGTTGAGGTTTCGAGCATGCCCGGTTGTCATTTACCTTTGATTCTTAGAGTCCGCTGCTTCACCACTTGGAGTATGGCTCTTGAGCCAGAGGTGAACGCTCCCTCTCCGCATCGACCCACCTCTTTGACGTGTATTCGCTATCCATAGAACCTTCTCAGGCTGTCCTCCTACTTAGGATTCATAAATGGGTATTGTGAGACAATGGTTAACGAATCAGGCACTTTTGATTACGGTGTTGCGCTTGAGTTTCAAGACCCGGTAAGCGACGAAACTTTGAATGCGAGAGCGAGAGAAGGTTCGTCCGTTTCGACTTAGGACTTGACTTAGTTTGACAGAATGAGGATCACGGACTTAGCGCTTTTTCTCGCGGGTACCAGGCCTGTAACTCAACGAAGTGATGCAGGAATGGAAGCGAAATACACTTTGCAAGCCTGCCAGAGCTTCGCGAATCATTCTCTTTAGGCAAGACCGGAGAGGACGGCGAGGGTCCGCTGAGCAACACGTGTTAATGGCGTTCACAGTCATTTAGGTGTGGGTGGTCAAGACGGATGCTACTGTATATCGCATGAGTCTCATTGTCCATTATCCGATTCAGAATGTCTAGAACTTCTCTTGCGGCTCCCTTTCGGTTCCTTGCGGTAATGGACAAGCGGGCATCGAATTTGATAGTTTCATCGTCAAACGAAATCTTCCCGGATAGAGAAAAGTGATTCGGATGTCCAAGTGGCGTGGCGTTACGAAACGGCTTTCTACCTCCTAGTAAGGGTATTCTGTCGTCCATCCTCGGATCCCGATTGTACCTTGTCTTGGCTTACTTTGATAGGACAAGGTTGAGCACACGACGTCTCTGCTTTGGGAGATAATACCACTTGGGGTTTGAACAGATGGTTCTCCGAGAAGGCCAAGGCGTCGGTCGATACACCGACCAGATCTTACAGCCAACTGGATAGGAGGTAGGCATGTAACCAAGATGGAGTTGGAGTTAGGATTTGTTTCCTCTTCAACTTTTTCGTCCTCGTCGTTGTCATCCTCACACTGGTTCTGCTGGATTACGACAAGTTCATCAAACAAACACACGGTCGCACCGAAAACCACAGGCTCCCCACAATCTTTACATTCGACCTCTCCACTCTCCTCTTCTCCACGCGAAATATCATCCAGGCGACGAACAGCGCTCAAGGATGTTCCAACACTTTCGTCGAACCGCAATATCCTTCAAACTACACCTACTAACTGGACGCCGAAGTGATAGCAGCCAGTTCACATTCACATACCAGTACACTTACTCTGGTGAGACTAACCGACTAACCCCCAAGGAGCCGGACGTAGCTGACTGGATTTGACTTCTCTAGCTTGTACTGGTATCCCCTTGAGCGGTATCGTCTTGCACAATTGGGATACCGGACAGCTAGTAGCCACTTGCACAGTGTCAGTCCCGAACTAGGTCCCGCTTCTTCCGAGGTAAATCACAGAGACGACTGCTCATACAGACCTGGGACAAGGTTCTCTACGTCCGGTGTGATCCAGACGACATGTAGTGCACACACGCCTAGATGGTGGCAGGAGCTCAGAGCCGTACCAGGGACTGGGAGTGAAAAGGAACAAAACGCAAGCTTGACATGGCTGATTGCACATCTTTAGACTCAATCTTGACTTCACTCGGGACGAAGCCAATACTCTATCTACACCAGAAGTATGAACTCAAGCGGATTATAAAAGATCGTTCAGGAGACTTTGACGAAGAGTATCCCTAACGATCCTACCGTTCCAGAGATTCCGTAAGTTTTGTTAGAACTTCTAATCCTCGTATATACCTGGAAGCAACTGATGACGCCGGACCAGGTCCATTACGTCCAGTGATACGAGATGTACGATGTCGACTTACTCTGCTTCTGCTATCGCGTATGCTGTTGCGAAATGCTCGGCCATCACGATCGATGGCCTGACTATCCCTCCAAAGACGATGCTAAACCTCGCCAAGGTGGGGTCTTTCCCCCTACCTCAATTAACCGCTTCATACGATCGACTGCTTTAAGTTACTCTTTTTTTCGGCTGACGACTACCGACCCGCCCAAACACCGTGATAACTTTCAAAAGCCGTACCGTACGCCCCCCCCTCTCCTCTACCGCTTCTTACCCTCACTTACAGTGCGGCTGACTTGGCAGTTCGTACCAGCAGACTACGACCTCCTTTCCTTCTCCGGGACGAACCCTGACCGTCCAAGCTCCATCGGGTAGTGTGCTAGATGGGAACGGGGCGGCGTGGTGGGATGGCAATGGGTCTCATGGGGGCGTGATCAAGCCGGAATACATGATAACTGGGTCGAAACTAGACAACGTGGTGTTTATTGCTGATGAGCAATTAAATTTCCTGACGCATGTGAGCGCGTTCTCACCGGGATAAACTGATATGAAAGGTATTTTCACTCTCAAACGTTGTCACTCTCTACGTCGGTGGAGTAGTGGTGAGTATTTTTGTATCATCCATCTGATTTTGGGAAGCCGACCCTTTGCGGATCGACGTGAAAGACGGTGAAGCCCTTCTCCCCAACGGCTTACAAGCAGCCCACAATACAGACGGCTACGAATTCTCCTCAACCAACTCTGATACTTCCCTCCCTTCTACCACTGCCCCTAATCTCAGTCCATCCTCTCCAATAAACGTCGTATTCAACGAAGACGATTGTGTAGCCATCACTTCAGGCATCGACATCACCGCTCGGGAACTCACGCTTGGAGCGGCAGCATCTGCCCTCTACTTTGGTCGCGATGGCGGACATGGACTCTCAATCGGTTCAGTCGGGGGAAAGAGCGATGATGCCGTGCAAGGTGTGACTTTTAGGGATTCGACCATTGTGAATAGTCAGGATGGGTGTAAGATCAAGACGACTAGTGAAACGACGGGGAGTGTTGATCGGGTGACTCATGAGAATATCCAGTGAGGAAAATATCAGTATCTATAGGGTGAGATCCTATACTGTCTCTCCCGAGTGTTTTATTTTGAGACTGACCCAGATTGAAAAGTCGATATTCAACAGGATTACCGTGCGTTTTCTGACCGGGTGAATGAGTCAGCTGACCATGCCCTTAAGTTCAATTGACGGAGGTAAAAGCCACCTTCACAACGTTGAGAAACGATTCTGATTCTGGTGCTGATATGCTCATCGACAGGTCCAACCGGTATACCCACTCCAGGCGGGAACATAACCAACATCCACCTCACAAACATCTCCGGCACAGTCCAGCCCACGGCATTCAACTACTATATCCCCGTTGCGACTCCCTTCACCACTGCGGATTCTTGGGTGTTCGATAACGTTCATGTGACAGGGGGAAATGCGAGTTGTGATAGTACGCCGGGTTTTGCCTGCACTGCCGGATAATAGGTCTTGTCAACGCGGAGGGGGTTAGCAAGCGGGATGATGAGCAGGAATGGTAAGCGCGGGAGATGCATCGATAGTAGCGCGATTCGTGGGTTTGACCTGTCGATGGCTACTCATGGCTACGCTTTGTGAGCTGTACACGGATACTCAGGGTCAATTCTTCCGGCTGCTTGCATTCCTCGGTACAGGAAGGAGGAAGATCATCATAAAAAGGGTAGATCGGGTATCCGCATCAGCCACCGAGCGACATTTAGGGGGTTAGTGATCATAGAGTTAGTGGGTTAGGAAGTTGGGGGTCAGGAGTAGTTAAGGGCTTGGAGGATAACTCAACAATCAAGTTGTTCAGTGAGCCACCGGGGGACGTTTAGGGGTTTAGTGGCCAGGGGTTTTAGAATGTGCATCATGGTTGTATAGATGGTACAAAGGGAAGAGAAAGAAAACCCAATAACCCGGACGGCGGAGTCGTGTCGCGCGCTCACAACTCAAAAGTTTTTGCCCGCGCCCTGAGC